>JGI11944J13513_1000892_pt1 | contig 26120 bp, 19 predicted proteins | sample TerdegcoTASludge_FD_13513 | JGI IMG/M metagenome (IMG submission 13513) | reverse complement strand
GCCTAAAGAATTTATATACTACAGAATAGCTGAAGTTCTTTCAGAATGTATTAAATTCATTGTCCAGTATAAACGAAAACTAAGTTTAGCAGAACGTATCGACCAACATCAAATGAAAATAAGGCTCCTGTAAAAAAATATGGGAATGCCAAAACTCCAATTATTGTTGACAATTATATGCATCTGCTAGGAAAGGATATTAAGAGGGGATACTTTTTACCTTTACCACCCAATTTTTTAGGAAAAAGAACTTGACTTGGATTGACAAGATAGAAACTTTGTAAATTGATGTTTGCACCTATCAGAATTGTGAAAAACAAGGGTTATTAGATGCCCTCAACTAAACAGAGAAACAATAAAGTTGGAATGGACACCAGCTTTTGGATCTCAACATTGATAGTGGTAAAACACAAGAATATTAACAAAGGAGTAAGTTCCTGGAGAACTTGGAGGTTAAATTATGAAAATTATTTTAAGTCGCAAGGGCTTTGACAGTACCTATGGTGGCTTCCCGAGCCCAGTATTTAAAAACGGTAAGTTAGTTTCTATTCCAATACCCTCAAATAATAATCAGGAATCATCCATCACCTATGATGATCTAAGCCCTCTTGAAGTGAATCTTGGATCTTTAATTAAAAAACTTGGGAAAAAGCCGAAGGTCTATGGGGCAACAGTTGATTATGTTCACCTTGATCCTGATCTCTATGAAGACTCCCTTTCTTCCAACAACCGATTTGGAGCTCGCCTGAAGGGCTGGAGAGGTCTGTTTGGAACAGATAAGGCAGCTGCAAGCAAACTCAGTAACAAGGATACGGGAGTCAATCCTGGAGACATATTTCTGTTCTTTGGTTGGTTTAACAAAGTCGTAGATAAGCAAGGGAAATTTGCCTTTGAACAAAACAGCAATGGATTCCACCAGATCTGGGGTTGGCTTCAAATAGATAGAATAATTCATCTTGATCAAGAGTTGGATTTAGAATCAGTTCCGAAATGGGCTCAGTACCATCCCCATTACAAGCTCGAAAACAAGGAATCCAATCTCTTGTTCGTTGCCAAACAAAAACTTAGCTTGAATGGATACAACACAGCCGGTATCAAGGGTTACGGGGTAATAAAACAATACAACGAACTTGCCACCCTCACAGAGATGGATCCCGAAAAAAACAATATGTACTATAATAAATTCCAGTACGGAATAGGTAAAGCCGAGTCACCCAATATGGACATCAAGAAAAGTTTGTGGCGGCTGCCTTTATTTTTTTACCACGAAGACATTACTAAGCGTTTGGGCTACCACAACAAAGATAACCAAAAAACCAGAGCCAGTTGGTTCAAAGATGATAAGTACGCCTATCTGAAGAGCACTTCCCCAGGTCAGGAGTTTATCCTTGATCTTAAGTATTATCCGGAATGTGCAAAGCAGTGGATATTAGATATAATAAATAGTGGGAGTAACAGCAATTAACACTCATATACACTTTTAAGTTATGGGTGCTATAGAACCCATAGCAAAGGTGGCCAAGTCCTTTCCGCTCAATACGATAAGAAAGACAGATATCTCAATAAACAATCAGATTGAAGGTGCGCTTATCATAATCGCAAGTCATACAATGCTATGCGAAATCCCATTTGAAAAAATCGTGATATCTTTAGCTCGCAAAAACACCGATTGGAAAAAACGGTGATCCGATTTGCAGTTTTTAGTGATCAAATACAGCTACATAGCTAATCGTTTATGTTTGTTACAGTTTTTGAAATGAAATAATTCTTGACATTATTGACTGTATTCACACATTATCAAAAAACAGTAATCCGTACTTCCATACAGAACGTGCTGAGATGCGTAACTAAACATATAAAAGCAACTTGGCAATAGCGATAAATAATATCTCGTGATAGGAGGATTGGTCGATGAATAGACAGATCAGCATTATTGTATACATATTTTTACTGTTGGCCTTTTTGCCAGTATGGGCTCAGGAACTTACAGGTTTCGATGTCCAGAGGGTAAACCGACGTTATGAGATTACATACAGAATTGATAACTATTCCTGGGGTGATCGTTTCGATGTATTCTTTTTTGCCAGGCCTAATGATAATTCCCCTTGGTTCAAACTAAAAGCTTTGGTGGGTCAATATCGCAATGTGGAGAGTGGTAATTCGTATAAAGTACTCTGGGAACCGATTCTTGATCTGAAGGAGAATCGTAGCTACCAATTACGCCTTTTCGCAGTAAATCACAGATATCTGGGCTGGGATTATGACTACAACAAAATCAATGAAATAGGCCTGGCTTACCCTATAAGCAATCTTCAAGGTGTGTCTTATCTCATCAACGGAGCAGAACTGAACTCATCGGTTCCGGTAGCGTTACCGGTTGGTAGCTATGAATTTAGCATTACCAAAGACGAAGTGATTCGTGGTTACCGCGAGGTTGATGTTCCGCCCTTCCGTTATATAGAACCGGAATTGGAATTCCAAGACGGCACCATCACTCTGACCTGCTCCGAGCCTGGTAGCACAATTAAGATAGACGGTAAGAGCCAGACCCGGGTGGAAAATATGAAGATCCCTATCGGTATTCACCAGATAGAAGTGATTCCTCCAGCGGATGTGAAAGCCCTGGGAATTAAAAGCTTCACCGAGACCATCCACATTGATCCATTTGAGAATGTCGTTCGCGAATTCAGTTTCCCTTATGGTAAACTCAGTCTCACCAGCAATGAAGAAAATACTGAGTACTGGATAAATGAAACCCGTTATACCAAGATCCAGGATTTGAAGCTTAATCCGGGAACCTACATCGTTACTGCTAAAATTAATACTACAGATAACCCAGGTTACCAACTGGAAGAGAAGTTCATCATTATCCCAGGATCCGATATCAAGCATAATTTCGAGTTCAAATACGGCTTTCTCACATTTAACGATAGATTTGAAACGAGTTCTTATCAGATAGACAATAACAGATATTTGACTACACCTAAAGATGTTAAGTTATTAACTGGTGATCACAATTACTATGTGTTCCCTCCTTTTCCCTACAAAAATCTGAGCGGTAGCTTTCATCTGGAAGAGGGGGAACACTATTCTAAAACGCTCATATTTGTTAAAGATCCTGATCTGGTTCGACAGGATCGGCGTCAAAGATTTTTCCGCACCACTCAGGTTCTTTTATCCCATATAGAAGCTGTGCAAATTTTCCGAATCGGTAAAGATGATGACAGCGAAAATACAGCATCTTCAAATAACTACCGGTCATTGGCCACTGGCTTATCCATCAACGGTATATTTCTACGCTCAATGCGGCACAAGGCAGATGTTGCCCAGTCCCATATGATCAAGTATCCCACCACATACTGGGGCTTGGGCCTACTGGATAACTTTACTGCAGCCCTGGCTCAAGACAATAGCAAACCAGTTCTCTGTTATGACTGGGTAGCTGGTGTGTTTGGCGTGAATATGCTTAATGATCAAGGAACAATATTCGGTAATTGGGAAATAAAAGCTATCTATGGTGGTCAGACACTTATTCACCCCAGCATGAAAGTAAATGGAATAGAATATAAATATGTGCGCAGGTTTCGCGAAGATAAATCCGAGGAAGCATCAGAAGACAATCAGCCAGATCGCTATATAAGCACATACTCTTTAGGTCAAGTTGCCATGGAGTCGAACTTGAGTATAGGCATTTCCATCGGTAAAGCTGGATATCTGTATCTCTTCGGAGGAGCAAGATACCAAGGGGACTTCGGTGGAGGATGGTATCGTAGTGATGATATACATAACTGGGACACATTTGTAAGTGATAAACCTTCCGAAGTGTTCCTGCCAGAATTGCCTAAACGAAATGTAATCTATGATAGATTAACCTTCAAATTTGGCATCGGAATCAGATTGCCAATTTAGCATGACTGTTTGACAAAGATGAATGGGAGAACCAATGAAAAATATTAAAACTCAGATATATATAAGCATCTTATGCTTTTTGCTGACTGGAAGCCTGTTTTGCGCCAACGTCAATGAGATCAGTTTCAATGTCCGCCAATTGCGTGAGTTTCTCACCTACACTCCGGATCTGAATGGCCAGATTCTCAGTGCTGCTGACAGTCTTGTTATCCAAAACCGTAAAGCTGAAATCCAGCAGGAGATCAATGCTCTGCTGGCTTCCAGCCGCGAGCGCTACACTGTGGAGGATATCACAGTGCTTGGCTATCTTCAAGATCAAGGCGTGCTCTCTATTGAAAACCGGGAGTTCAAGCGCAATATGAAGATCCGGATGTCGCAGGAGGAGGCAGAAGTCGTGACCAGCCACCCCGGTAACTTCTATCTGGAAGCTTTGCGAGAACTGGATCAAAACCTGAGTTGGGTCTATTACAATTGGACTCTCAAGGGTTACAACACCATATATTATGAAGAGGAAGAAGAAATCAACAACATTCCCGAAATTGAGTTGGTCTCCATCAACCCGGAAACAATGGTCGACATCTCCTACCAGCTATATAAACAGAATCAAACCGCCAAAACTGCCCTGGAAAACTACCAGGATGGTGATTACAGAGTTTCGCTGAACCAATTTCTGGCTGAAGTACGCACCGGAGATGTGCCTGCCACTCATTATTTCTGGATTGCTATGAACTATCTGGAACTGGGTGAGATCAGCAATGCCAAGTATTATTTAGAACAATATCTTCAAACCTTTGACCCGAATTATGTGATCATAGCCCAGCACTACCTGGATTTGATCGCGGAACAAGAGAATGTCTTTCGCCGGGTTCGGGTCAATGAGAATCCAATCTACCTCTCCAGTGACGAGGGAGAATCCCATTTTACCGTAAGTCCCGATGGAACTTATCTATATTTCTGTTCCGGCCGTCCAGCCGCTTTTGCGAAAACCAATGTCTGGAGAGCAGAGCGTTTGAACAATTCCTGGGCTTATCCAGAGCTCGTGGAAGCTCTAAGTACAAATAGCGACGAAGCGCTTTGTTCATTCTCATCCAATGGTATGCGTGCCTACTTGATGGGAAAATATGAGCGAGGCAAGCAAGACTATGATATCTACACCAGTGATGATAAAAACGGTTGGACCAGCCCCGTCCGTCTGACCACAGTCAACAGCGACCAGCAGGAAATTGATCCCTATGTCTATCAGGACCGCTTGATGCTATTCAGTTCAAACCGCCCAGGCGGCTTTGGAGGTTATGACATCTATCTCAGTATCTACAACGACGGCAGTTGGCAGCGCCCGTTCAACCTGGGGGCTAATGTCAACACCGCAGGTGATGAAATTGCTCCCTTCCTGGATTGGGATGGCAAGACCATTTTCTTTTCCAGTAACGGCTATCGCGGTTTTGGTGGATATGACATTTACAAGTCAGTGGTACTGGATGGAGAAGCAAAGACCTGGTCCCGGGCCGAAAATGTTGGAGCTCCGGTCAATTCTGCTTACAACGACAGAGCTTTCTATCACCTGCGGAATTCCAATGAAGCTATTTTGCTTTCAGACCGCGGTCGGAGAGGTGTTTTGACTATACACCCTCTCAGCCTTGAATACGCACCCCGATCCTACATTATCAAGGACAGCGATGGTCAGGTCAAACGCGTGCAGGATCAGGACAACACTTCACCACTCAGCGGATTGCTTACCCAAGTGGTGGAAGAGGAATATCTGGAGATTTGGGGAACTGTGCTCAATGATAAAAATGTTCCAGTGCAGGCAGAATTGCGTTTCAGTTACGACCGGGACGGAATTCATTATCACGATCTGGCAAGGCCCGACGAGCAGGGAAACTATTCCATATATTTGCCAGTCAGCAAGGAGTATATCCTTGATACCAATCCCAGCGGTTACTCAATGTATTCCACCCGAATCAAACCGCCCAGTCAAAGCAGCCGAGTTCGTCAAGATCTGCGATTGGAACCGCTGGATCTCAATAAAGTATTCGTGTTCAGCAATATCCAATTTGACTATGATAGTGCTGTCCTGAAGGCAGAATCATATCCGATTCTCAATGAGATTGCCCTCACGCTTCTGAACAACCCCACAATTCGGGTCGAAATCTCCGGCCACACTTGCGAGAACCAAGGTGGAGAGAAGTATAACACCACATTGTCTGAAAACCGTGCTGCTGCTGTATTAAATTACCTGAAAGGAAAGGGCGTTAACGCAAACAGGATGGTCTCAGTTGGTTATGGTCTCAGTCGTCCCCTGAATAACAATCTCTCCGAAGAAGATAAAGCTCTGAACCGGCGGGTGGAGGTCAAGATCATCAAATAAGCTGGATTTGCTGCTCTGAATCATGAGTTTTACCCAAGGGTTGATTACTAACCTCCTAAGGATTTCGTCCGGGATCTAGTCAATAATGCTTTTTAGAACATAACCTTTAGCAGGTCGTTTGGTCTTATTACAGGTTCAATTTCAAATAGAGTGGGTGAGCACAAAAAAAGAGCTGAAAAGGATTAGTACATTTTTTAGACCTTATTTCTAAACCATCACCTAAAGGAGCACTTTATGACCAGTCCTCTCGGAAACCAAATTTGTGAAGTGTTACTGAACTTGCAAGGATATTGTGGAACCATTCTAACCGAAGAAGAGTATCAAGGCACCAAGGAAGTGCATATACACATTAAAAGCACCAAAAGCATACTATGTGCCCGAAGTGTTATAAACCATTGCCCATATCTGATACTAAAATAAAGCACATAGTGTATGCTTCCATATCTTGTCCTCCAGTGGTATTGGCCTTAACCCTAAAGCGAACTCAGCGTCCTGTATGTGGCGTCAATACTGAATATCAGGTATTTTGCCAGTTGATAAAAGCAATTAACCCAGCACAAATAATCAGGCAAAAAACCATAAATCAGAACCTATGGTGGATTGTTTATTGTTTCGCCAAACAAAATATTGTTTGACAAGATTTCTATTGAGATAACCTTGATTTGTTTGAGAGGATAGAGATAGAAATAGGAAGTGACAGAAAACATAAGTTATGACATAATAAGATTATAAGGACTTTAAAAATAAAAATATAAGGGGGTGGACAGTGAAACGAAGCCACTATCTTTTTATAACTATCTGGCTAATGGCTACCCTATTGGGAGCTCAAGAAGCGCTACAAATAGTAAGTGTTGACCAATTACCCTTTAGTGTCCAAATAGTCTCCGATGTCGTAGTATTGGCATCTTAAAACAGGAATTTGGCTTAGGGAGGACTTTGCAATCTGTAAAAGTAGCTCAAGAATTAGCTTCAGATGCAATCTACATTTATAATAATAACTGATTGCTTAGCGCTCTGATGTATAAAACGCCTTGCGAGGTGCACGATTCACTCTAAGTTAAGTACTAACGACGAGCACCCTTCTTGCGTGCACATCGTCGTTTTTGCGTCTATAAAGTGTCAACTATTTTAGGACTTGACACTTTTGAGATGATATGAAAATTGTATTAATAAAAATAACCTACATAAGGAGAGACAACAATGAAAGAGAAAATGACCCTTGATTACGATCAATTCCGAAATTTGGTTACAGACGAGACATTCGTTAAGCTTCGTCAAATGACAACAAAGTTTAACATTTTCGAAGTAATGAGGTCGACTCATACAGAGATTCGTCATTCAAACATTCTTATATGGTTGCTTGATCCCTATGAGAATCATGGATGCGGAGATGCTTTTTTACGGCAACTGCTTCTGACTATTTCTCAAAAGCCCAGCCTTCAAGATTTGGGTTTTTATAACTTGTATCTACTTGATATTGAGAGTGTAAAAATTGATCCAGAGTGGGTGCCAAGAAAGGAAGGAGCAAAGGAATCTAGCGATGATCAAGAAAACCAGCTCGCTCCAGATAGAAAATACAGGGATAGAATTGATATCTTGATTAACATCAAGTTAAAGAATCAAATCAACCTAAAAAGTACTTCTAAGAACTATACCCGCATTGTAATCCCCATCGAAAACAAGATCCGAAGCAAGGAGTCTGTTAAAGATAGTGGAACTCAGTTAAAAGTTTATAGCGATGCCCTAACGAAGGTATTTAATAAGGACGTCAGAATAATACCCATATTCTTGACTCCGGATGGCTCCGATCCTACAGATTCTGCCTGGATAAAAATTGACTACGAAGAGGTAATAGATATTATAAACACTGTATTCAAGAGCTATAGAAATGACATGAGCTCAGATAAACAGATGATGATCCAGCAATACCTAGATCTTTTGAGAGACCATATTGTCGGTGGTTCTGATCCAGAAATCGTGAAGCTATGTAGAATCCTGCAATCAAAACATATGCTGGCAATGGACGAAGTTAGAAGATTAACCACCTCATCAAAAGATAAGGAAACTGAAAAGCATAAACTTTGCCAACAAATAACTATTCGCAATAAATCAGTTTTTAAAGCTTATAAAAAATGGCAGTATGGATTGAGAGAAAGAACATCAGATCTTCTGTTAACTTGGATGAACAATCATATGGAAAGCCTTAGGTTCCAGATTAATACAAAAAAGAAATCCTCAATAGAATTTGTGAGCCCAGAAATGCAAAAGCTAAATAGAGAGCTCTTCGGCAAGGACAATACTATTGTCTTAATCTTTGTTATTAAGCTTAATAGTAATATCAGCATCGTAATGCAGATAAACTCACACCCAAACCAGGAACTCCGAAAGTCAGTTTACAGTATTTTCCAGAAAGATAACTCTGAACTGTTTAGGTCAACGGATACAGAGAAAATATCGGAGACATATACCAGAATATATACACAAAAAATACTCACTCCAGAAGATACGTTCGTAATGTCCAGCGATAAAGAAGTGCTCAATTCTATTGAAAACAAGTTGGAGGAGTTTTTTGCTGAAAATGGAGTATACAAGCAAATCCAGCGATTTATTCGGGATCATATGGAGGAATTTTTAGCATTAAAAGACTAAACTCCATCTTATATGGCGTCGCAGTCGGCGATGTCCTTGGCTTTCCAGTCCAATTTGAGCCTCGATCTGAGCGCAAGAAGTTCCCAGTAGTTGGAGTGGGTCAATACAAAGATGAAAATGGACAGATCTACTCCTGGGGAAATGAACTCACTGGCTTGTGGTCAGACGACACTTCTTTGACCTTATGCCTGTCAGAGTTGCCGAGACTGACAAGGGTGACTTAACAGAGCTGCACTCCCTGTGAAAGCAGGATCGTTCAAGTTCATTTAGTTTTAATGATTTCCTCTAAATAGGCAAGCACAGTTTCTCGGCTAAGCTCCCAGGCCGGGGTTTTCCAGAAGTGGTTGAAACACTCGTCAAAGATGGCATCCAGGTCGATATCTATCTCTTCCGTGAGTAGCTTCATGTCTTTGTTTAAAGGCCTTATTCTGCGCTGGTACTGGATGTTATCTATCCTGCCTTCTTTCAGTTCCTTTCTGATAGCCAGTAAGTTCTCCAGCGTAGTTGTCCTGCGTTGCGCCAGTTCTCTGGCTTCCGGACTGAAATGTTTCGCGTAGGCTACTTTATACTTGTAGTCATACAATGCCGCCAGCAATCGTTCCTTGTGCCCATCCACAAAGCGGCAGAAGCGATATAATGCGCAAAGCAAGCTTGCAGCCCTCTCGTCACCGGCTTTTCCCAGGAAGTTATGAACCTGCAAACCCAGCAAAGGGATGCAGCCGGATTGCTCTGAGATGCCGGAAAAGGGACTGATGATCTCCACAGATATGTTTCTCCTGTCACGCAATGTGATCCTACCTATTACAGACATACCCTCAACCATAATGTCAATCTGATTTCCCTCTATACCTATAATCGTGTAGTCCTTATCTTGTGTCACTTTTCCTCCTTTGATGTATATTCTTGCTTACAATGCAAAACCAATGGCCCTCTTTGGCGTTTCGAAGTTAGTGCCGCTCTCTAGGATGGCATATTTACGCAGATCAGCCAGGGTCAATTTGGCTGTTTTTCCCCGCAGATAGGCCTCATGACAGGCATTCTGCACCACCAGCCTGATCTGTCCTCCGGTGAAGGTGAAGTCATTTGCCAGGCCTTCCACAGCTATGTCCGATGCCCCTGGAATGCTTTCGGGAAGATGCATTCGCCACAGCGCTATCCGGGCTTGATAATCAGGCACTTTGATTTCCAACTTATAGTGAAGCCGTCGGGACATTGCCAGATCGAGATTATCAGCCAGATTGGTGGTGATGATCAGGATACCGGGAAAGCTTTCCAATTCCTCCAGAAACACGCTCTGGATGGTATTCTCCGTATGATCAACCGATCTATCCGGAGAATTAATGCGCTGATGGATAAGCTGATCTCCCTCGTTTAGTAAAAAAACAGGAGAATAGCGCTTCACAGCCGCACGCATCTCTTGAAAGAGTTCCCTGGCCTGTTTTTCACTCTCTCCGTAAAGCGAACCTCGGATAGCGTTGGCATTGATCTGGATCAAAGGACGCTTCAATTCATTGGCGATCACGCCTGCTATGAAGGTCTTGCCAGTACCGGGAACTCCGTGCAAGAGGATGTTGATTCCTTGCTGGACATCCTTGTCACCTGTCAACGAAGCACCCATCAAGCCCCACTCGGTAAATTCATCCCGCTGAGGATTCTGCAACCTTTGCACAATGGTAACGATAAGTTCACGGGTTGGCTGATCCAGGATGAGTTGCTCCAGCTTTTGGGTGGGATATATGCAAGAAAGATAAGTGGAATTGGAAAGCGATCTGTCCACTTTACCCGCTTCTTCTGCTGCCTTTTCCGTTTCGCCATGCAGGGCTGTAACAGCATTGGAGGTCAGTTCCATCATATAGACAGCAAACAATGGGAAAGGAGGTTCTATTAGGCCTTTTCTACAAAGCAGATTATCCTTAGCAAGTATATCTATGAAGTGCTTGCGCTCTTTAGGGCTCTTCGCCAGTAGCGATGCAAGAGTGGCAGGGGAAATTTGATTTGCTGTCTCTCTATTGAAGTAATAGATAAGTAACAGGCATTTCTGCCAGAATGAGTTCAATCTGTGCTTCTTGCAGAATTCTGTCCATTTGGCTGAACCCTTGGCATTAATCAAAGCATGTAAATAGGAATCAAGTACCTTATTTACATTTCTGCCATAGCATGCTCCGTTATTGGTTGAGAAATCGCCAGTCAGTTCCGGATAATGCATAAAGAGCACCCCGATCATCTTCATTATAGCATCTATTGCGGTGTCGGATTTGGCAAGGCCTTTGCCAAAAGACTTGAGGCCATCCTTGATGGGATCTTTGCCCAGGATCAGGTTCCAGAGCAGTCCATTAAGCCGTAAGCCTGTGCCATATAGTGCTCGTAGATCGTAATGATAATCCACTCCCATTAAGTGAGGTGTACTCAGGATTTCCCGGTCGATCAGATCAACAATGGCGGCATACTGCTTATCCAGGTTATCTTCTATGCCCGGCATCATTTCGCAGATCTCGGTCACATTGAAATCCTGCTCGCAGTTCGCCTTGGTCTTTTGGCAGATCCTGGCAATTAGCATCAAATCATTGGGCTGCAATTGATATGCGTCAAGCAGCGGGGACTTTGCTATTGAGCATTGTAAAGAGCGTATAACGGCATGATGACTGGGGCTATCACTCAAGTTAGCTTTTACCTCTGAGTGGGAACTATTCTGCCACTCACTCTCGGTTTCAGAATCAGATGCCTCATCACAAAGCTCTTCCTTATCCAGGAGATCATGAATGTAAGTCACTACCTTGCGCTTATCTTCAACATCCTGCAATTGCTCCAGATATCTCACAATACTTTTCATATCACTTACCTCCATTCTATTTATACCTTATTATAACTTTCCGATGATGAATTTTTGAAATATTTTTCCTTCAAGGTATCTTTTAGAGTACCGCTATGATAGACAGTGGTGGTATGATATACACCTACAACAAGATTACTCAGTTGCTGCACCTACAATCTCTTCAAGCTATTGATCAACTCTATCTACTGCGACTTGATAATAATCACCCTAATCCAAGGGATCGCCATTCTCGTTTGCAGATATCCTGTCAGAATTCTAAATTTTCGGTGATCGTATTTGCAGATATCCAGTCAAAAACTATCAAAATGGGTCTTGGAAAGGATGAGTAAGTATGTCATACGATGCGACAGTTTGCAGTTTTCCCTGCACAATCTACAGTTTTCGTTGTCACCTTGCAATTTATACTACCTATTATAAAAACGGGGGATGGATATGGTCAACCAACAATTTACTTGACACTGTGTTTGCCTGAAAAAAGTGATAATTATTATAGGAAGAGGTGAGAATAATGAAAGAGAGATTTTGCTTAATCCTGGGGTTGGCGGCTATTCTGTTAATGCTTTCTGCTTGTGAATCCGGAGGGAAATTGCAGGTTTTTAACCGTTGTTCATATCCTGCTTATATTAAAGTGGAAAATATGGAACAAAAGACAATTCCTGCAGGGGAAAGTGTTAGCTTTAATATAGATACCGACACGCAAAATATTTTTACCGGGGAAGTGAAAAAGAAACTACCTATTTGGCTGGTAGGAGAGACCTTTAGTATTTTTGATGAGTATCAAAATGCTTATCTGGATTCTACTTGGATTGAAGTGAAAGCGGGGAAAACATACAGTATTTATCTGAATCCTAATCGTGCCAGTGTGAAAGTAATAAACAACTCTGACCAAATAATCAGCTGGGCAGAAATTTGGCAACATAGTCCTTTAACTTATTATCAGGTAGGCGTTATGTATAATATTTTGCCTGGAGAAAGCCGATTTTTGCGTGTGGATTATGGAAATAAATATTACTATCAGGTAGAAATATATCTTCCGGATGAGTCGCATTACACTTTTTGCGACAGTGAAAACATTTTGGCAGTGGACGAACAATATGTAGTTAATTTTAATCCAAACTAAAGAAAGCGGGCAAGCTATCAGGGCAAAATAAAAATACAAGGAGTAATTATGAAGAGGATCTACCTCGGCTTAATCCTACTATGCTGTATTCTGACTTTAGGTGCAATCCTTCCTCCGGAATACGCAAGTTTTCCTTTGGAACAAGACCCGGATGTAATATCCGGCACTTTGGATAATGGCTTGAAATATTACATCAAGCAAAACGCAAAACCGGAAAAACGACTTGAACTACGGCTTTTAATCAATGCTGGCAGTGTTGTGGAAGATGATGATCAACTTGGGTTGGCACATTTTGTAGAACATATGGCTTTCAACGGAACTAAAAATTTCCCCAGAACGGAAATGGTGGATTATCTTACTTCTATTGGAATGGGTTATCACAATGGCTTAAATGGCGGAACGAGTTATGATTTTACTGTTTATGAATTTAAGCTTCCTACTGATGATGAAGCCAAAATGCGGAAAGGAATTTCCATTCTTTCCGATATTGCGTGGCAGGTAAGTTTTGAGCCCGCGGAAATTGAACGTGAAAGAGGCGTTGTAATGGAAGAATGGCGTTTGGGACAAAATGCACAAAGAAGAATTCAAGACCAAATAGATAAAGTGCGTTTTGCTGGTTCTCGTTATGCCGAAAGGAATCCTATCGGAACAATTGAAAACCTTAAGAACTTTAAGCACGAGAGTTTAATTCGTTATTATCAGGATTGGTATCGTCCCGATTTAGAAACCGTCTTTATTGTAGGTGATTATGATCCCCAAAAATTGGAAGGTTTAGTTAAGGAATACTTTGGCGTTATTCCTAAAAGAGAAAATCCGCGTCCCCGCATTAATTATCCTGTTCCCGATAATATTGAACCGAGGGCTGTAACGGTTTTGGATAAAGAACAGCCCTATACAATGATAAGAAGCACCTGGAAAGTTAAGGCCACTCCTGTAACTGATTTGGGTTCTTTGTATAATGAGATGAAACAGGATTTGTTTTTCACGATGATTAATGCCCGTTTGGAAGAGCTTAGTCAACAACCCGATCCGTCTTTTTCTTATGCTTATATATATAATACCAACTGGTTGAAGGGTTTTAGTGCCACGGATTGTTTTATGCTTGCCAATGAAGGTCGCAGTGAAGATGCCTTCAGAACTTTGATAACGGAATTGACGCGGGTGCGTCAACACGGTTTTCAACCTGGTGAATGGGAACGAGCCAAACAAATAATGATTAGACAGGCGGAAAAATGGGTTGCCGATAAACCGACAATGGATTCCGAAGATGTAATTTGGGAGCTTTTGGATGCTGTAATGTCTGAAGATACAATTCTCAGCGCTGAAACCTATGAACAAATGCTGAAAGGGCTGATCTATGAAATTGCCTTAAGCGAAGTGAACGACATTGTTGATGATGTTATTACCTCTGAAAATCTTACTTTAAGTTTAGCTGGAACGGATAAACCAGGAGCAAAATATCCCTCGCGCGAGGACTTGCTGAATATTTATCAGCAGTCAATTGCTCAGGAACTGGAACCTTGGGAAGATATAACCGTGAATGAACCGCTTTTGGAAACAATTCCCATTCCGGGAAAAATAACTAAAGAAAAGGTCTTTCCCAAGTCCGGAATCAAACAATGGGTTCTTTCCAATGGAATAACCGTTTACAGCAAAAAAACGGATTTTAAGGCAGATGAGGTTATTCTGATAGCACAAAGTCCCGGGGGAAAAGCAAAACTGAAACCAGAAAATTATAAATCTGCCGACTTATTATCCCAATATTTCAGTGTATCGGGTTTTGGTAATTTTGATGCTCCTGCTTTGCAAAAGGCATTAGCAGGCAAAATTGTGTATGTTTATCCAACAATTTACTCTTATTCAGAGGGTTGGAGAGGTTCTTGTTCTCCCCAGGATCTGGAATTGATGTTCCAAATGCTCTATCAATATAATTATGCTCCCAGATATAATGAAGAAGCATTTTCTGCAGCTGTTGCTTCAACCAGGGCTCGGGTTCAAAACTATTTGCTGGAACCATCAAACGCTTTCTTTGATACTTTAAATGTGCTGATGTTTAATAATCATCCTCTGAAAAGAAATTTGCATCCGGAAGACCTGGATAGCGTTACTCTGAAACAGTTAAAAGATATTTTCCAAGACCGCTTTGGCGATTATACCGATTTTACTTTTTATGTTGTCGGCAATTTTGCTGAAGACCAATTAAAGGATTATTGCCAAACATATTTAGCCAATTTACCTGCAAAGGGAAGAAAGGAAAAAATGACCGATGCCGGCGTTAGAGCTTTTAACGGGAAAAAGGAAATCAGTTTCCATAAAGGCACTGAACGCAGTTTTGTATCTAATGTAACAAACAATAAGGCATCGTTTTCCCCGCAAAACAATGTGCAACAATCCGCTCTGCAAATGATTGCTTACGAAAAACTGCGGGAAAATGTCCGCGAAAATATGAGCGGTGCTTATGTTGTTGAAATTCAGAGTTTTTATGACTTTCTGCCTAAACCTGGCGTTTTCACTTTAACCTTGATGGGTTGTGATCCTGAAAGAGCTAAGGAATTGAATGCCGCTATCTTTGCCACTTTGGATAGCTTGAAAAACGGACTTTTTGCGGATAAATATATAGAATCCACTAAAACCACTCTGCATAAAAAGTATGAAGATAACATCAAGTCCAATAGATATTGGGTGAATAATATGAGTGAGAATATTTCTTACGGCTTACCGATTGACTGTTTTCTGGATTATCCTGTGCTGTATGACAAACTGGATAAGAAAGCTATAACCAAAACCGCTAAACAGTATTATGTTTTTGATAAGTCCTTGCTCTCCGTATATATGTTTCCGGAGTAAAAAAAGGCACTCACGGATTATCCACAAGAATCAAAGGGTGACAGTTTCATTTTCTGCCACCCTTTTTATTTCTATTACAAAGAATTCGGAATTTATTTATAAGACCATTATTTTACGGGTAACGGGTTTTTCACCTTGAACCTTTATTTTTAGGAAATAAATGCCGGCAGAACTGCGTTTGCCTCTATTATCTATTCCCTTCCAAAGAAAGTTCTTTTCGTCCTGCAGGTTTTTTCTAAATACCAATTGCCCTTTCAGGTTGTAAATTTCTATGAGGGCAGAACTGTTTTCCGCATTTTTAACTTCCACTATAAGAGCCGAGCCAGAGTTAAAACTAACCGGATTGGGATATACATCTACGCTAAAAGGTTTCTGAATGAGGTCTTCATTACCCACATAATATACTGTAACACAGTTGCTTGGTTCGGATTCATTTATTCCGTCCGTAGCAGTTACATAAAAGTAAGTAGTAATTTGAGGATTAAAATCAGTAACGATATAATCGCTTTGAGAGAAAGGAATTTCGCCTATTAGAGCATCGTTTTTATAAATACGGTAAAAAGTCCAGCTGAAATTTCCCTGTGCGGGTGCCTGCCAAAAAAGATGAATTTGATCATCAATATCGGGCTCAAAGGCAAGAAAAGAAGGGCTTTCACTTAGCGGTTCAGGCATAAATAAAGTAACATTTCCTGTAGTTAAAGGGTCATTATTGCCTGGGAGGTAAATAATGTTTTCCCTGGCAATGTTGTAATGATTTTGGTAATGGAAAAGTTCTTCAGCAATTCCTTTTATTCTTTTATCCACAACATATCCGAATGAATCCTTACGAGTAAAAAGCAAAAATGCAGGGGTAGAAATATCTGTAACACAATTAGTAACTTGAACATCAGTAGTAAAAGTGATATTGCCTGGATAGATAACCTCAGTTTGCTGCCAGCTATCTCCCGCATTGATATTGAGATACTTTTTATATACAGTGCCTAAAGGCAGTTCTGTAGTCACTTCTCCCGCAGGAGTTCGCCATATATTTCTTTTCAGGTAAAGATAATCACCAGCAGGATAAACCCAGTCCAATTTATTATAGCTGTATAAACCCCAACCTGTCAGCAAAGGATATAGCGTTAAATTACCCTCCTGAATCGGTTCTCCTACATACTCATAACGGGAAAGAGGAATATCTGTAACTTCAACTATGCCGATATTAACGGAATTTCCAGGAGCAGGAGAAAAAACACCAGGATTAATATAACCCCCGGCACAGCCATAAAGTTCTTTTCCGGTTCCTGTTTCGGTTAAAACAACCTGGGCATAAAAATCCTCGGAAATATTTGCCTGAACAGAAAAATCAGCTGTGGGAAGAGGAATGGAGACCTGAACAATACTGTTGGCTACTGCAATTAATTCCAAACGCGCATTGGCAATTTGCGCTGTTCCAGTATAAATATAACTGCCTATGATGGTTGTATTTTGCAGAGGAATAATAAAAGGTTCAAAATCAACTGTCGGCAAAGCGGAATTATCATTGTGGTCATTTATCGTTAAGGCAATTTCTGCTGCTGTAGCAAACCCCCAATTGTTATTTTCCGCCATAATAATAAAATTGGCATTAGGATAAGCATCACAATAAACGGAATTATTGTGATTGTTAACATCAATATTGTTGATGATGGTATTTTCGCCCTGAGCCCAAATATGATTTAAAGTTAGGTCTCCCAAAACAGGTTTACCATTATTAGTAATGTAAAAACCGGTGTAATTACCCTCAATATGATTGCGTTCAAAATAGGGCACGGAAGTTACTCCCGAAACCATTACTCCTGCTCCGGAATTCATATCTCCGGGAATAAAATTGTAGTTAATTTGATTATCGGCAACATAACCTGATGCCTGCAAAAGATAGATTCCTGTGTAGTTATACTCAATGATATTATGCAAAATTTGCGGATTGATGGAACCCGAAGAAGCAATATCCCAAGCCGAAATACCCTGCTTGTAATTGTGATGAATATGGTTATATAAGATATTGGGATTGCACTGATTTACACCTGATTGATTGCCCATTTGAATAGCTGCCCGAAATTGAGCTCCCGTTCCATTATAACGGATTTCATTATATCTAATATAGGCATTGCTATTGGAAGTAACAAGAATCGCATTTTGGGTGCAGTTTTCAATTAAACAATACTCCACTACATTAGGCAAAGGAACTGCCGACCCGATACCATAAAACTCCATTCCTTTTTCACATAAGTTTATATGACAGTGAGAGATAGCTATAGGGGAATTGATGGTGCGCACTCCATAAGTGGCATATTCCAGATAAACATAATTTAAATGACTGGTATGCTGCAGATTTTCAAAACGCAACCCAGGCCAAAGTGCAGTCGGATTTGCTTGCATATTTAAAATTCGGATACTATCTACCTCTGTTCCATAGGCATTTAATATTCCCTCCACGGTAATTTGATAGGAGCCCAAAAGGTGAATTTCTACCCCTGCCTGAATAATTAAAGAATCGGATGCAGGAACAGTTATTGCTCCAATTACTTCGTAAGGATTGTTTACAGGAGACCAAACTCCGCTTTGATTTCCGCTTACCTGAATGGCAAAATTCAGGGAAATGAGAGTTGTAATAAAAAGAATTAGAAATAAGCGCTTCATTTTAATCACCTCCTCTAAAGTTTGATGTTATTGCTTTACTCTTCGCTAAGTTATACTCATACTTGAAAATATAATAAAATATTAGAAATTGCATTCCGCGTGGCAAATCGGAATTTGGCATCCCGATTTGCCACTTTGGGAAACGATAATTATTTTGAATTCAGTTATTGTGAAATTGCCTGAACAGGACAGGTATCAATGCAAGCCCCGCAATCAATGCAAAGTGACTCATCACATTCTGCCTTGTCATTTACCAATTTTAAAGCAGAAACAGGGCATACATCAATGCAGGCACCGCATCCGATACAGGTTTCTTTATCAATTTTGACAGCCATTTTGTATCTCCTTTCTTTTTTTCTTCATAGTTTTAGGGAGTTGAGATTCGTCAAGCAAAATATCACTTGCAGGCGAGTTTTCTTTGTTTATAGAATTGCCAAATTCAGGTTTACAATGTTATCTTGGGAAATTGGGGCTTAGTTTTTAATTGTTTATTCATAACGCAAGGCATCAATTAAATTCAGATTTGCCGCTTTGGAAGCAGGATACCAGCCAAAAAAGATACCTATAGCCATTGAGAATCCAACTGAAAGCAGAACGGAAAAAGGTGTAACTACCACACTCCATTTCATTGCATTACCCACAATTTTGGAAGCTCCAAAACCCAGAAGGATACCTATAAAACCACCTAAAATGCTGATTGTAACAGCTTCTATAATAAATTGTAACAGGACATCTCTTTTTCCTGCTCCTACAGCCATTCTGATCCCAATTTCCTTGATGCGTTCCGTAACCGAAACCAGCATAATATTCATAATACCTATTCCCCCAACCAAAAGAGAAATACCCGCAATGCTTGCCAAAAGAAAAGTCATTGTATCGGAGACCTTACTGGCTGTTTCGGCAATATCTGTTTGAGAGCGGACTAAAAATTCTTCGCTGGTAGTTCCTCTATGCCGGCTTTGTAACAGATCAAGAATATCCTGTTGCACTTTAGCAATTTTATCTTTAGAGACCGCAGAAACAATGATCATCATATTTCTCCATCTTCTACCCAGCAAACGGGTATAGACAGTTGTGTAAGGTGCCCAAACACTATCATCCTGATCTGCACCCATCACATTTTGTCCCTTGGATTCCATAACGCCTTTAACGGTGAAAGGAATATTCCGGATACGGATTATTTGTCCGACAGGATCTATATCTCCAAACAGGTTTTCGGCAACTGTTTTGCCTATTACACAAACCTTAGCTCCGTTTTCCACATCGCTGCTATAAAACAATTCTCCTTGTTCAGGATTCATATTCCGGATATAAAAATAATCGGTATCTACACCCATAACGCCGGTTCTCCAGTTTTGCGATTCAAATTTTAGCTGAGCAAAGCTGTTATAAACGGGTGATACATACAAAGCATCTTCAACCTGAGAACGAATAGCAAAAACATCATCAAGTTCAAGTAAACTTCCACTTCCGGCTGCTTGACGCACATTTGTGGAACTACGCGTAAAATTTACAGTAACCATCAGTACATTGGTTCCCATAGAAGAGATTTGATCTTCTACAATCTTTTTGGCACCTTGTCCGATAGCCAGCATTGTTATAACCGCTGCTACGCCGATAATTATTCCCAGCATTGTTAAAAAAGTTCTGGTTTTATTGCGGGCAAGCGATTTGAAAGCGATGCGAATAATTCCAACTATACTCATTCTTCATCTCCGGGAAGTTTAGGCAAATTTGCCAAATCATAAGCAGCATCTTGAGGATTGTTATTGGGCACATCGGCAATTATGCGCCCGTCACGAAAAGTTATCAGACGGTGAGCATACTTTGCAATATCGTGTTCATGGGTAACCAGCAAAATGGTTTTTCCGTTTTTATGCAATTCCTGAAAGATTGTCATCACTTCCAAACTGGTTCTGGTATCCAGATTTCCGGTCGGTTCATCGGCAAGCAGAAAAACGGGATCATTTACAATAGCGCGGGCAATGGCAACTCTTTGTTGTTGTCCACCGGAAAGCTGATTGGGATAATGTTTTGCTCTATCCTTTATATTTACGGTTGAAAGGGCTTCCATTGCTTTTTGTAATCGCTGGTGATGAGTCATTTTATTTCTATATAGCAAAGGGAGTTCTACATTTTCCAAAGCGGTTGTGCGCGGGAGCAAATAAAAGTTTTGAAATACATAACCAATCATCTGATTACGAATTTTGGTAAGTTCCGCGGGAGTTATTTCGTGAATGCCGATATCATTGATGTAATATTCACCGCTTGTTGGCAGGTCAAGACAACCGAGAAGATTCATTAAGGTTGTTTTTCCACTGCCACTGGCACCCATAATAGCGACAAATTCACCTTCTTTAATTTGGAGGGAAACACCTCTGAGGGCGTGCACCTGAACTTCTCCCATCTGATAAATTTTGGTTAAATTCTCTGTTCTAATTAGCAGATTTGGCATTTTAGAAGTGCCTCATTCCAGGACCACCTTGAGTTCCGTTATTAGTTTCAGAGCCACTTTTAGTATTTACTCCGGTGATAATTGTTTCGTTACCGGTAAGTCCTTCTATAACTTCAATATATCCGCTTTCGGAAATTCCGGTTCTAATTCCTTTGGGTTTGGGTTGATTATCTTCCAGCACCCAAATAAGTGCCGCTTTACCTGAAGAACTAATTTTTTTAGAACTAAATTCTTGTTTTGTTTTACCGTATTTCTTTTGGTTGAAATTAGTGGTATCAGTTTTTGCGGGTATAGCTTTTGCTTTGGCAAGAGAGGCATAAGCTTCTTTTTGGGCTTTTAGTAAAAGGTCGTCGCTCCATTTATAACCAAGTTGTTCCCAAATTTCTTTACTGGGCTTGAAACGGGTAGCTGTTTCCGAAATACGCATCACATTTTCCCGAGCTTGAATAATGATAGTTACATTGGTAGTCATACCAGGAAGGAGTTTTTGTTCTGGATTGGCAGCATCAATAATCACACTATAGGAGACCACATTGGATTCAGTTGTAGGATTAAGCCGAATTTGTTTCACATTACCGGAAAAGTTTTCGCTGGGATAAGCATCAACACTAAATTCAACAGGCAAGCCAACCTTTATTTTTCCGATATCTGCCTCGTCCACATTAGCAGATATTTGCATCTGATCAAGGTTATTGGCTATTTTGAATAAAGTGGGAGAACTCATACTGGCTGCAACTGTTTGTCCTTCATCAACATCGCGGGAAACCACAATTCCATCTATAGGACTGGTGATATAGGCATTGGCAAGATTTTTTTGAGCGCGCTGTAATGTGAGCTGAGCATTGTTAAAGTTTTGTTGAGCTGTTTGATAAGCAAAGAGTGCTTTTTTGGCATCATATTCAGGAGTCATCTTTTTTTCCAGCAATTCTGCCTGCAGATCGTAATCCAGTTTTGCCTGGTCTAAAGCGGTTTTTGCCTTTGCCAGATCAGCTTTTGCGGCTTCCAGATTGGTAGCAAGAATTTCTGTATCCAGTTTAGCCAGCAATTCCCCCTTTTTCACTTTATCATTGAAGTCCTTATAGAGTTTATCTATTTTTCCGCTAACTTCGGTGCCCACGCTAACTAAAACATAGGGATTTAGGGAACCGGTAGCGGTAACAACTTCTCTGATATTGCCAAAGGAGGGAGATGTTGTTCTGAATTCGGGTTTGTTTTTCGCTTTGCGCAAAGATATTATCACGATTATGGCGATAATAATAAGCGCAATTATGATGATATACTTAAGGTATTTTTTCATTGGTGTTCCTTATCAATTAAATATATAGAAGTTACCTTACCATTTTCCTAAAACGGGTTCGGAAAGAAGATAATTTATTTCTTCCTGTTTGGCGATAATAGAATATAGGTTTGTATTATAAGAGATGTCTGTTTCAATATAGTTGGTGCGGGTTTTATCCAGTTCCAGAAGTTCAATAAGACCTAAGCGATAACGTTCTTCTGCTTGGGTAATTTGTTCCCGGGATTGAGCCAGTTGTTCGCTGTAAAGTTCATTCATTCTTTTTAAATATTGCAATTCTCTTAAGGCACTGTCGTAATCCCGCTGCAATTGATCTTTCTTTTCTTCAATTGCCACTTGGGAAAGTTGCCTGCTGATTTTAGTTCTGGTTCTGCTTTCGGCATTTTCCCCAATATTGAAGAGGGGATAGCTTAAAGTTAAAGATATGCCGTGATTGGTGTTATAACGGTCAAAATCAAAATCGGCACCGCTGACGGAACGGTCAAAATTGTAAGCCAGATTGAGGCGGGGAAAATCATCCAGTTTGTTTTGTTTTAATTGCAGATTCAGGCGTTTCAGTTCCTGATTGAGGATATTGAGATCCGCATTTTTTTCCGTATTGAACGCAGGAATTTCTTTTTGAATATTCAGTTCCAGCTCTGTTAAAGGATAACCTTCATCCTGCATTTGGACGAGAGCAAAAAGTTCCTTGCGGGCATTGGCAATTGTATTATCCAGTTTCATTAAAGAAATATTGGAATTTAAGACCGCAATTTCATTCTGCTTTACCTCAAAGGGAGTGGTTTTGCCCAATTGCAAAAGGATTTTACTTTGTTCCCAAACCCTAATTTGAATCTGTAAATTTTCTTCCAGAGAACTTCTTTGCTTTTGTGAACTGAGCACTTTTAAATAGGCACTGAAGACCTCATAGGCATAAGCTCTGCGGGTCTGTTCCAGTTTCATATTTGCCGTTTTGGTATCTAAAGAGGCATACAGATAATTGAAGTAGGCAGCATCGTTCAAACTAATGGTTTTGCCTATAGATAAACCGGCGGAACTGGTTACATCATCAGTGTTGACAGCGGGGTCAAAGTCCTTTTTTATTCCGCCACTTACAGAAGCATCTGGTAATAAATTCCATTTGGATGTATTCAGGGTTGATTTTGAGCTCTGATAACTTAGAGCGCTCTTTTGCACACTGAAACTATTCTCCAAGCCATAAGTTATAAGTTCTTCCAAAGTATAACTTTGAGCTGCCAGAAGCAATGGCAATAGCATTAATATAACTGTGATAACTTTCATTTTTCCTCTATTTCGCTTTGTTCTTTCCTGTTCCTCGTCTGTGTCTTTTTAAGCGGTTCATTTATTTATACCTTTTTGAGCGGTATATCCTGCAACTTTTTTTCTTCACTGGGCACAGACCTTTTAATTACTTCTGTTTCTTATCTGCCTTAGGCGTCAATCATTTTTTGCACCGTAAGATTGATATTTCCTTTTACCTCAAAGAATTAAATAAATTGAAATGTAAATGTTAAGCGTAAAGGGATAAGGAGATTTTTATTAAACGACGAGGACATCATTTTTCCGTTAGATTAAAGCAGTCATTCTTTCATAGCCATTTACAGGTGGAAGAATGCCTGCTTCAACGGCGGATTTAATGCTTTGGCAGGGTAGATTATCAGCAAAGATTTGTTGGCGGGTGAGGGTTTTCAGGTCTATTTCTGGATTCCTTTTAGCCATATTTGCCATTAAGCGATGATACAAATTTACCCAAGAGCGCAAAGGTTTGGGACTATTTGCCCGTAATCCATTGTAACCCATTAAATAAAGTCGCAAATCATCCTTGTATTCTTCCGAGGGCTTTAAGGAAAATATGTTGTGAGAAATATTGCCAATTCTGGCGTTTTCTTCCGTTAAACGGGGATAAACTCTTTTCCTGGCATAAACAATACCGGATTTACGGTCAAAACAAAATACCAGTCCATCAGCTTTACCGGTGTAGCCAGCGAGTCCGTATTGAAAATTAACTTTCATTTTTGTTACTCCTTTTTTTGTCTCTCACTTATATAAGGAGTGACAAATTGAATTTTTGGTGACAAATCTTAGGCATAATATTGGCTGCCATAAATATAGTAACCGCAACTAATCAAATATTGGTTATAGAAGTTGTGCACGCGATATGATTCCCATATCATTCCCTTATCGCGATATGGGAAGCATAAGGGAATCTCTTGTCTGGTATATCTCCTAATACTGTGTCTACCCCAAAGTTATGTTATTTATATTCTTATTTTGAATGGGGGTAAAAAAGTGCCAAGATATAGTTTTTCAGCGGCTAAAAAGAGAAACTTATTGACAGTCGGGTTGTATTTTTAAAAAGGGGATACAATCTGAATATGTTTGTTATTGGTTTTATAAATCTGCCTGCTGTTAGGGAAATCCGAGAAAAAAATAAATTAAATGCATAAATAACTAAAAGGAGACCAAAATGTCTTTCAATCTGAAAAATCGTAACTTTCTAACCCTGATGGATTTTACTCCCAGAGAAATTCAATTCCTGCTTGATCTTGCTATCCAGCTTAAAAAAGCCAAATATGCCGGAACGGAACAGCAGAAATTAAAAGGAAAAAACATCGCTTTAATTTTTGAAAAAGACAGCACTCGCACCCGTTGTGCCTTTGAAGTTGCCGCTTTAGACCAAGGTGCACATACAACTTATTTGGGACCTACCGGTTCACAATTGGGCAAAAAAGAATCCGTTGCCGATACAGCAAGGGTTTTAGGAAGAATGTATGATGGCATTGAATACCGCGGATTTGGACAGGAAATTGTGGAAGAACTGGCTAAATATGCCGGTGTTCCGGTCTGGAACGGTTTAACGGATCAGGATCATCCCACTCAAGTATTAGCTGATTTTTTAACTGCTCTGGAACATTTGAATAAACCCTTAAACGAAATGGTGTTTGTTTATTGCGGAGATGGACGTAATAATATGGCAAATGCTTTAATGATAGGTGCTTGTAAAACCGGAATGGATTTCCGGATTGTAAGTCCGAAAACGCTTTTTCCCGAACAAAATCTGATGCACAAATGCCTGAAAGTTGCCCAAGAAACCGGTGCCAAAATTACCCTTACAGACAATATTGATGCCGGGGTTAAAGATGCAGATGTCCTTTATACCGATGTTTGGGTCTCTATGGGTGAACCTGATAGCGTTTGGGAACAAAGAATTAACCTGCTAAAACCCTATCAGGTAAACGGTGAAATGCTTAAAAAAACAGGAAAAAGCACTACTATCTTTATGCACTGCTTGCCTTCTTTTCACGATTTGAAGACCAGAATTGGCAAAGATATATACGAAAAATTCGGTTTGACTGCTATGGAAGTTACCGATGAGGTCTTTGAAGGACCCCATTCCGTTGTTTTTGATGAAGCCGAAAACAGGATGCATACTATCAAAGCTGTGATGGTTGCTACTTTAGGTTAAAAAAACCGAAACACTTATTAAGTCAGGAGTCATTTACACCAAACTAACTATGCTTCCTTATGATTTGATCCTGAAATTCTCAATCTATGCAGCATACATTTTACACCTCAGGTCATCTCTTTAATTCTATTTACAATCAAACCAATTGTGTATTGAGAATTTGTCTCTGGACCGCTCACTGTCCAACCCACTGGAGATAATGGATAGATGTAATAGTTAAAACGATTTCTGAAAGTCGGTGTTGTTAGTCACCAAGAATTTATTATCGCTTACATTGTCTTTAGCTAACTGGATTGAGTTAAGGAAAGTTTGCATTGGTGACTTACCGAAGCATTATTTTCCTAAATGTGGACTTTCCTTGTTGTAATAGTCAATCCATTGCTCTACATCAGCCTGCAGTTCTTCTCTGCTTCTATATAGTTTCTTACGGAAAGCTACTTGGTAGAACTCGTTTAGGATAGTTTTAGGGAAGCTTTCAAAGATACCGTTTGATTGTGGGCTAAGAGCTCTGGTAT
>JGI11944J13513_1000890_pt1 | contig 26198 bp, 31 predicted proteins | sample TerdegcoTASludge_FD_13513 | JGI IMG/M metagenome (IMG submission 13513) | reverse complement strand
ATAAAAATGAATCTCAAATATATCATTTCTGAATAATATAATCATAAAGTTATAAAGTAAATTTAAAAAATTATTTTAAGATATTATTTTGATTTTCTAAAACACATGAACCAATCAAGACAGTATTTGCCCTCTTCTTTTTTCTCCATTCTATCCTTTGCAGTTCCACAAGATCCAGGAGGAGGAATAATCACATCTTCACCGGGTCTCCAATTAGCCGGGGTAGCTATTTGTTCGCTGTCAGATTTTTGCATTGCAAGAAGTAGTCTTTTAATTTCATCCATATTCCTACCATTAGAGAGTGGATAATAAAGAATTGCTCTTATCTTTGCTTTGGGATCAATTAAGAATACTGCTCTGACCGCTTGTGTTGTAGAAGCATTTGGTTGAATCATTCCAAATTTTTTAGCCACATCCATACGTAAATCTTCTATAACTGGAAACATAACTTCAATATTTTTCATGCCTTTATACTCGATCTTTTCTTTAATAGTTCTTAGCCATGCTATATGTGCATAAATGCTATCTATGGATAATCCAATCAATTCACAATTTAGATCTTGAAACTCTTTTTGCATCGAAGCAAATGTCATAAATTCGGTTGTACACACTGGTGTAAAATCTGCAGGGTGGCTGAATAGAATCACCCATTTTCCTTTATAGTCTTCTGGAAAATTAATTTCTCCTTGTGTTGTTCGGGCCTTAAATTTAGGTGCGTCATCACCTATCAACGGCATGCTTATTTGCTCTTTATTTTCTTCTTGCATATTATTCACCAACTCAACATTTTATTTATGTTGCTATACTTATAGTGAATTGAATATATATAACTTTATACATTTTGAAATATTTGCATATTTACAAATAATTTTAATAATATTAATTTTTATATAATACTAAGTATTAGTTAAAGATATTTAAATTTATACTAATTACTAAAAAAAATTAAAAGCAATTATTAACTAAGTAGCTTATAACATTAGTAAAATTATTAAGTTCTATTAAAGAAAGACTTTTTAATCAATCTATTGTGGTAAAATTATGTGTCTTGCAGTTCCTGGAAAAATTATTGAAATTAAAGGCAGCATTGGCATAGTTGATTTTAATGGCATTCAACGAGAAGTTAGGCTTGATTTAGTTGACGTTAAAATTGGCGATTATGTTATTGTACATACTGGATTTGCAATTGAAAAAATGGATGAAAAAGATGCATTAGAATCTTTAGATATATGGAAGGAACTCCTTAAAACTGAGGAGGATTTTTAGTGGACGTGTATAAAGACCGTAAAACCTCAGATATTATTATTAAAAAAATAAATGATATTGCCATAGGATTAGGAAACCAAAAAATATGTCATGTATGTGGTACACATGAACATGTTATAACTCATTATGGTATAAGGGCTTTATTACCTAAGAATATCGAAGTTGTTTCAGGTCCGGGATGTCCAGTTTGTGTCACTACTCAAGGAGAAATCGAAGCGGCAGTAAAAGTAGCGGAGGAAGGAGCAATAGTAACTACTTTTGGAGACATGATTAGAGTTCCATCAAAACGCTCATTATCCGATGCTAAAGCTTCTGGGCTTGACGTTAGAATCGTTTATAGTATTCATGATTCAATTAATTTAGCAATAAATAATCCTAATAAGAAAATAGTTCATTTTGCCATAGGTTTTGAAACTACTTGCCCTACAACTGCTGTAGCAGTTCTTAATTCTCCTGATAATTTTTATGTATTATCCGCCCATAGAGTTGTGCCACCGGCAATGGATTTATTATTGAGCAGCGGTAAAATAAATCTAGCTGGATTTTTGGATCCAGGGCATGTTTCAACAATAATTGGAACAAAACCATATGAAAATATATCTAATAAATTCAAAGTACCCCAGGTAATATGTGGATTTGAACCAAATGACATATTAATGGGCATATATATGTTACTAAAGCAAATCCATGAAAAAAGAGCTGAAGTAGAAAACGAATATGTACGAGGTGTGAGAGTAGAAGGTAATGTAAAAGCTCAAAAATTAATTGAGAAAGTATTTGAACCCTGTAATATTCGTTGGAGAGGATTTCCAATCATAGAAGAGTCTGGCCTCTCATTGAAAAAAGAATTTTCAAATAAAGATGCTTATAAGGAATTTGACATTGAGATTGAGGACATACCTGAGGAAAAGGGATGTAGCTGTCCAGAAATCTTAAGAGCTGAGAAAAATCCTAATGAATGCCCCCTATTTGGAAAACTATGTACGCCTCAAAATCCCAAAGGCCCATGTATGGTTTCAAGGGAAGGGGCTTGTTACATATCCTTTAAATATGGGAAACCTTTCAGGTGATTATATGGTATTAAAAGAAAATCCATCTTGCTCCTTTAATAAGGAGTGTAAATTGCCAAAATTAGAAAAGGAAAGTTTTTGTGATGAAATGTCCTCAATTATTGGGGATGTAAGAATAGGAAAAGGGGTTTATGTGGCACCTTTTGTTTCTCTTAGAGCAGATGAAGGAACCCCCATAGTTATTGGCGATGAAACTAATTTGCAGGACGGTGTTATCGTTCATGCTTTGGAACACACTTCTGTTGAAATTGGTAAAAAAACATCAATTGCACACGGTGCAGTAATCCATGGACCAATGAAAATTGGGGATAATTCTTTTATAGGATTCCGAGCGATTGTTCATAGCTCTGAAATTGGTAAAGAATGCTTCATTGGGCATGGAGCTATCGTAGTGGGTGTCAAAATAGCAGATAAGAAATTTGTACCACACGGTGCAGTAATTACTGATCAAGAAAAGGCGAATAATTTACCTAAAGCAAGTGACGACCTCTTCAAATTCAATGAAGGCGTATTGGAAGTTAATGGAGAATTTGCAAGGAGATACAGAAAATAATGAACATTAGTCAAATCTTGGGTGAAAAAGGACTGGAGAAAGCTCTAGAATACTATTCTGAAGAGGAATTAAAGAGTATTTTAGAAAAATTAGAACTTGAAAAACTTTTAAAAATCCCTGGATTTGGTAAAAAGAAAGTTCTCCAAATACAAAAAGAAACATTTGAACAAAAAACCGGTAAGAAATACGAAGAAGTTCTTTTTGGTGATGCGTGGGAGATATATGAAGAAATAATCTCTATTTTAGTTTCTTACCCTAAAACTGAAAGATCAAAAAATAGATTTAATCTTTACATGCCTTTACGGGATAGAGAGCTTATCTCTAAAAGATTAAACTATTGCGATAAATCAAAAAAATTTGTTGAAAGCCTTAATCAAGAGGAGATTAATAAAATATTAGAATGTCTTGGAAGTATCTCGGATTTAAAAATACCTAAGATAAAAAAATTTAGAGATCGAGTAGTATTAACAGATGACGAAGATTTATGCAATCTTACAAAGTCTGAATATTTTGATTCGATATATATCTCTTCACCCAATGAGATACGAGGCATTAGAGACGATTATCCTCTGATTTTTTATGTTTATGGGAAAAATTCTCCTATTTATGATACTCTTTCTGAAATATCTGATTTTACAATTAGCTCTGAAGATTTTTCTCTTAGGCATATCGTACCTGAACTTTATATTGAACGTTTTATAGAAAATGCCTCTAAAATCAAAAATATTCTTAATTTATATGAGTCCCTCCTAAAGATAAAAAGTAGTAGAGGCATAACAACTGATGATGGTACAAAGTTAGCTGAAAACGTTGAAAAACTTCAAAAAATATCCGATACAATTGATTCTTTTTCTAACGGCAACTATCCAGATGAAAGATTAAACAAGCTAAAGGAAGCGCTTAATTTAGAAGAAATGGTAAAATCAATTGAAAAAGATATCAATGAAAGATTCTCAAAAATAATAGAAAACCAGGATATTGGGATTGCAGGTAAAGATATACTTTTAATGCTTTCCGATATTAAACATTCTGATCCATTAAAAGCATTTCAGACCTATATCCCAAAACAACTAGAAGATGCATATAGGAAAATCCTAAAAGAATCTATCGATACTTTGAACCAAAAAACAGGAGTAGATGTTTCAGAAATATTTCCAGACGAAGTGTCATTCCCTATTGAAGCTAATAGAAATGAAATTTTTGATATAAAAGAAAATATTAAGAAAGAAATCTCTAAGCGTGAATTTGAAATAAAAAAAGAAATGATGCATATCGCTGAATTATGGGATTTCTTAAATGAGAGAGTTGAAGAATCTTATGATATAGATTTCTTTATTGCTACGGGAAGATTTGCTACGGAAAAACATCTTCTTATGCCAAAAATATCTGAAAAAGGCCTGAGTTTTAGAAATGGTAAGAATGTTTTAATCCAAAATCCTCTACCAATTAACTATAAGATTGGGACTACAAATGATCCGATAGCTGGAAATGAAAATGTTATTTTATTAACTGGGGCTAACTCTGGGGGTAAAACAACTTTGTTAAAATTAGTATTAACAATTCAGATACTTTTTCAGATGGGTTTCCTTGTACCTGCAGAAGATCCTTACACTACTATATTTGACGAGATTGGATTTTTATCCAAACATAGGGGAGAATCAAGAGGGGCCTTTGAAACAAGTCTTAAAAGACTAGTTCCTTTAGCAATTGAAGATAAAAAGAGATTACTTTTGGTAGATGAGCTTGAGGCAATAACAGAACCAGGTTCTGCAGCTAGGATAATTGGAACGTTTTTGAACTTTCTGAGAAATTCCAATACTTTATGTGTGATTGTTACCCATTTAGGAGAAGATATTATTTCTGCGATTAAATCTATAGAGGGTAAAATGCCTGAAGATATGAGGGTAGATGGGATTGAAGCAAAAGGTTTGGACGAATCCTTAGATCTAATAGTTGATAGGCAACCTGTTTTTTATAAAGCGGGTAAAAGTACTCCTGAGTTAATCGTTGAAAGATTATCTAAGACAACAGATGGTAAGGAAAAAGAAATATATCAAAAAATGGTAGATGTTTTAAAACAGAAACCATAAACCTTTTTAATGTAACATAATGAGGTTTTTCATGGGAGTATACCAGCCAATTGACTATGTTATTTACATAGGCATCCTTTTTGTGCTATTATTTCTTGCACTAAGATTCTTATTTACCAAGATTAAAATTGACAAGTATTTTGTTTTCACTATCTCTCCATACATGATAATGGCAATTGCCATAAGAGTTCTTGCAGATGTTGAATTCTTTCCAAGATCAAAATTATGGAGTATAACTCCTGGAGTATACATAATTGCATTCACGCTTGCATTTTTTTCTATAATTATTGGTCACGAATTAGAAAAAAGAAATATAATTTCTTATTGGAAATTTGCTTTTGCAATAGCTTGTTTCCCCTTAATATATTTACTTTATAATCTGGGGCATTATATTAACTATCCATTAAGACTTGCAGTTCCACCTTTGATGGCAATAGCAATAACTGGTTTGGTGTACTTCTTATCTCCCTTCATATATAAGCCCATAAAGGAATTTGAAAACACTGCGATGATATTTGGCCATTTACTTGATGGCTGTGCAACTTTTTATGCAATTAATTATTTTGGATTTGGGGAAGAGCACTTACTGCCACTTTTTTTAATCAATTCATCAGGCAATGCTATAATCATGATTCCTTTGAAACTAGCTTTGATAATTGTAGTTGTTTATTTACTTGATAACTTACATAAAGAAGAGAAAGCAACATTTAAAGAAAAAGATATATCTATCTTGGGATTTAAATTTAAAGTCAGTTCTTTATTAATGGAGAACTTTTATCTGGCTCTAAAGGTAATAGTCTTTATAATGGGATTTGGGCCGGGAGTAAGAGATACTCTTTTACCTGCACTATTGTAATTCAAAAGATTTATTAATAGCATCTAATAGTTTATTTTATGGAAAATCCTCTTCATATTATAAACCTCTCAAGAATGGTTGTGATGGGATCCGATATATGGGATTCTGTTAAGTCTACAATTGAGAAGTTAGGTTATAAAAATCCTGTAGTTCTTGATGACCCTATCACTAGAAAAATTGTTGGGAAAAAAGTATCAGATGATTTAAACTGTAATCATTATTATATCTCTTCTCCGACAATGGAACAAGTAAAGTCTATTGGGGATACTATAAAAAATGAAAAATATGATATAGTTGTATCTATTGGAGGAGGTTCTGTCATAGACGTTGGCAAACTGGCTTCATTTAAAATTTCAATACCGTTTATCAGTTATCCCACAGTTGCATCGCATGACGGAATAGCTTCTTCAAGAGCATCTATAACTGATGGAGAAAAGAAGTTATCAATTGAGGCACAACCACCAATTGCTATAATTGCCGATACAAAAATAGTTTCACAAGCCCCATATAGATTTTTAGCTTCAGGGTGTGCAGATCTTATATCTAATTATACCGCCGTTTTAGATTGGCAATTGGCGCATAAATTGAAAGGGGAATATTATAGTGAACATGCAGCTTCTTTATCTCTTATGAGTGCCAAAGTTACGATAGATAATGCCGACGTAATTAAGGAAGGATTAGAAGAGTCCGCTAGGAAAGTTCTTAAAGGACTAATTTCTTCTGGGGTAGCTATGAGTATAGCTGGGTCTTCTAGACCTGCGTCAGGTGCAGAACATGCATTTTCCCATGCACTTGACATGATTGCTGAAAAACCTGCAATGCATGGAGAACAATGTGGAGTTGGATCTATAATGGCTATGTACTTACATAGGGAAGATAAATATAAAACTATAAAAGAAGCACTAGAAAAAATAAAAGCCCCCACAACTGCTAATGAGTTAGGTGTTACAGACAATGAGATAATTAAAGCCCTCATGATGGCACATAAAATTAGAGATAGGTATACCATTCTTGGAGAGAGTGGATTAACTGAGAGAGCAGCCTCTAAACTTGCCAAAGTTACGGGGGTAATTGATTGATTCTTACCCTTCTCCCGAAAAATCTTGCTAAATCAGGATTTTCTTTCGTGGCGGGAAAAGGGGATAAAGAATGTAAAGAATGCAGATTCTTCAAAACTTGTGTTGAAAATCTAAAAGAAGGTAGAATCTATACGGTATCTTCAGTAAGAAATATTGAACATCCTTGTAGCATTCATGATTCAGGAGTAAAACTAGTTGAAGTGATTGAATCTTCAATTGAAGCCGCAATACCTAAGAAATTTGCAATTGAAGGATCAACTGGTATTTTTTCTTTTTCTTGCAAAGAATCATGCCCTAGTAGAGATTATTGTATGCCTGATGGATTAATAATAGGGGATAAATTCGAAATACTATCTATTAAAGAAAAAATAGAATGTCCCTTGGGGCACAATATTGTTAGGGTAACTTTGAAGTTAAAAGACTAGTAATTTAATTTAGAACTAGTCTTGTCTCCTCTGAATAATATATCTAAAACAACTATTGGGATCATTATTGCTATTGGCATAATTGACCTTGATTTCTTTTTATTTTTCACCATCATTATTTATTATTGTAATTCAATAGTATATAAATCTTTCGATTTATTGATTTATAATAATTTTTTAAATTGGTATAATAATGACTTTTAATAATTAAGTCTATATAGTTGAACTGTGTTGATTGATATTCATCTTTCCCTTACAATATATTTATGAACGATTATCAAATATATTTTCATTTATATAAATAGATAAGGAAGACCTCATCTATATTTTATTTTGTCATTACTATAAGAATTTAAACTCAATGACCATGTATTTTTTTAATAGTGATTTAAATATAATGAATTTTTTTGTATAGTGATAGTAGTAACATTTATATATATTAACGTTAGAGATAATGATGGTGAGTATCGATGGAAGAAAATGCCGAAGAGGCCATTATTGAATATCTAAAAGGTGTAAAAATTGGCGCCACTCCTTCCGAGATTGCTGATAATCTTAATATGTCTAGGGCAACAGCTGTGAAATACTTAGAAATTATGAGAGCCATTGGTCTTGTTGATTATAGAAGAATTGGTATGGCAAAGGTATATTTTGTTGCTACAAAACTCTCATATGCACAACACGTCCTACTACGTAAGACTAGAGATTTGATAGAATCAATAAAAACTGCAGATGAACATATACAAGTCTTGGAAAAAGTTCTTGCGATACACATTAGTATAATGCAAACATACAATGCTGAGGATAGGGAAAAGTTCATTAAACTATTCAATGGTATAATTGAAAAAATAAAAAAAGGAGAGAATACTTTAGGGGAATAAACTATTCTGCAAAAAATCTGCTCCAATTTTATTTATAACAATTAAATTTATAATACCTTTCTAATCATGCATCAATGGTGGAGTCCTTGAATTATACAAAATACGAAAAAGTTAGAATTATTGGGGCAAGAGCCCTTCAAATATCGCTAGGTGCGCCTATATTGATCGATACTTCTACTCTTGATCCAATTAGAATTGCCCAAGAAGAAATGAAAAATGGCGTTATACCGATAACAGTTATAAGAGATTAGCTTTATGGGTGTAAACCTCGGTGAAATTGTTCCAAAACAAAAGATTGATATTTCTGAGTTAAAAGGAAAACGAGTAGCTATAGACGCATATAATGCTTTATATCAATTTTTGTCGATTATTAGGCAGAGAGATGGAACTCCATTAAAAAATTCCAAGGGTGAAATTTCTTCTCATCTTTCTGGCCTTTTTTATAGAACAGTTAATTTCGTTGAGCAAGGAATTAGGCCAATATATGTATTCGATGGAAAACCACCTGAATTGAAATTTCAAACTATTGAAAAAAGAAAAGAAATTAAGGAAGAGGCTAAGGATAAGTATCTTGATGCTAAAGCGAGAGGAGATTATACAGAAGCCAAAAAATATTCGCAAATGACTTCTTCATTAAACGCAGACATGATAAGAAGTTCAAAAGAACTTTTAGAGGCAATGGGAATTCCATATTTAGATTCTCCCTCTGAGGGAGAAGCACAAGCTGCTTACTTGACTTTAAAGGGAGATGCAGACTTATCGGCATCACAAGACTACGATTCAATACTTTTTGGAACTCCGACACTTGTAAGAAATCTCACAATAACTGGAAAAAGGAAGGTACCTGGAAAAGATTTATTTGTTGATGTGGTCCCTGAAATCATTAGTTCAAATAATATTTATAATTCACTTCAAATTTCAAGAGAGGAATTGATTCAAGTTGCTATTCTTATTGGTACAGACTATAATCCAGGTGGGATTAAAGGTATTGGTCCAAAAAAAGCTATAGATATAGTAAAATCTGGAAAATTCTCTGATTATGGGAATTTTGACCAATTAGTTGATCTCTTTTTGAAGCCCAATACTACAGATGGTTATGCCATTTCTTTTAAGAAACCAGTTAAAGAAAAAATCATAAGGTTATTATGTGATAAATACGATTTCTCTGAACTTAGGGTAGAAAAAGGAATAGAAAGAATGGAATTTGCATTGGAAAATACGTTGAAACAAAATACTTTAGATAAGTATTTTTAAATCTTAAATCTTTTTAGTATATTCTTTATTTCTAAAGGCTCCGTTATGGTGTAGTTAACTATGTCTTTTAATACATTTTTTCTTTTGGCTTCATTTTCGAGTATTAAAAAACTGACATCTGCTTCCTCAAAAGCACCTTTATCGTTAATGTCGTCTCCAACCATTATAACTTGTTCATATGATTTTTTTAGATCAGATATAATTTTTCTTTTACCTTCTGGATCAACCTGTGGGAAAACAAAATTTTCTTGGATACCTAATCTTTTTGCTAAAGGATAAACAGAACAGGGATTATCTCCCGTAGCAAGATATATATCCATTCCTTCAGATTCAAGAAACTCAAATAATTCAAATACTCCAGATTTAATTTTGCCGGAAGAAGAAACAATATGTGTTATTTTTTCTTTTTCTGAATCACAGACTATTCCACAACCAACTAATGTACAAACATCAAATTGTTTTTTTAGTTTTTTAATAGTATCATTTACTTCTTCAACAGTTATTTCTTCAGCCCATTTAAGGATTTTATTTTTATCAATTATTGCATTAGGACCTTTGAAAACAACTTCATATCCGATATCTAAATCTATTATAGATTGCCCCAAGCTCTTTTTTGGATTTTCCTTTAAAAAGGTGTATCTAGGGTCTGTAGAAATTGTGACTAAAAAAAGATTTGGATTATCTTCAATTAACTCTATGGATGATTTATAAAAATGATACTCATTTTTTTCTAAATCTTTTGATACTCTATTTGTATCAATAAGCGTTCCTGATTTATCGAATACTATTGCTATCATGTTGTATATTCTTTTTTACTTTAGATATTATTTCATCTAGTTTTTCTTGGGGACAACTTTGCCCTCTTATTATACCACTAATAATATCTACTACTCTCCCTTTTGTATTGCCATTCTCGTTACGAATAGTTTTCACACCTATCTTCTCAAAATCTTCAAAAGTAACTGGTGCTTGGCATGCGATTATGGCATCTATTGGTGCTAGATCAAGAATAAATTTTGCTTTGTAAACAATATGAGTTCTAATATTTCCTAGATGTATTATTGCAAGTTTAAAATCATTGATTATATCTATTTCTTTTTCTTCTAAACCAAATAGAACACTAACACCGGAAGAAGGAGCTTCAGGCGGAACACCATTTCCAGCGTTTAAGACCATGACACTTGTTTTTATGCCCGCTTCTCTCATAGCATAGGTAATCTCACATATGGGCTTAGTTATGTGTCTCCTACCTGGGCTCATAGCAATAGCTAGTATGTCTCTACCTGCATCGGCAAAGGTTCCTCTTTGTGCTAAACCGCCTCCAAGACCCATACCGCCTCCCATTCTACACTGGACCATGTGAGTATTTCTTCCAATCATACAATCAACTTATACCCTAATACAAATATTTTTTTTTAAAACTTTGCTATTTATTTGATTTATCCTATCTAATTAAAGTCTAGAAAAGATTTATAAACATTTAGTCGTCCTTTATGCAGATTAGAAGGTGATTTTCAGTGAGTGAAGAATGTAAAAATCAAGAGAAAAAAATTGATGCCGTAATGACTGTAATGAATGCATGGGTTTACGGAATAGAAAAAACAGCAAACAGTTTTTTTGGTAAACCTGAGGCGTTTTATAGGCAATGGATTATTATTTCTCTCCGACCTTTTATCTCCAAATGGAAAGAGCTTGGGGCAGAATTTAAATACGACCTTGAAGGTTTTGATGCTGCCAAGATGTATGTAGAAGAAGTATCTAAAACTGGATTTATGGATATTAATGACCATGAACTTAGTGGTGATAATGAAAATTTTATTTATACTGTTCATAAATGCCCTTATAATGATCACTGTAATCTGTTAGTTTCTGAAGACAAAGTAGAAAAATTAGCTTGTCTTAGGGCCATGGCCATCATCGGAGCGATGGAGAACTCTAAACCAGGAGAATCCAAAAAATGGGAATATAAGCCCCAATTTAAAGAAGGAGGACCCTGCGTTATAGAATTTAAGAAGACTAAGAAGTGAATATAATGCTTTCAAGGCAAGAAAAGATAATTCTAAAGACATTGGGAGAGATTGGTGGGGAATCAACTCCTAGTCATATATCTGATATATCTCAATTACCTGAAGTTGCAGTAATGAGAACTCTTCTTTATTTGTCAAGTAAAGACTTAGTTAAAGTTGAAGAGAAGAGTTATTCTAAGTATATTCTAACAAATGAAGGAATTACAAGTTTAACAAAAGGATTAATTGAGAAAGTTTTGATTAAAGGAATTCTTGATAACAAATCCTTAGATAAAATTGATATTTCTGAAGAAGAAAAAAATATTGCAATAGGAATGGCTAGAAAAAATGGCTGGATTAATATTCAAAAAACAAAGGATGCTCTTTCATTTTCATTAACTGATAAAGGCAAAGCCGCATTAAATGAAAAATCTCCTGAAGAAATTGCAATGGAGAATATTGCTAATAACAAACAAATATCTGAAGAACTAGCTAATTTACTTATTAAAAGAAAACTTGCTGAAAAAAAATTAGAAATAATAAGAAAAGTTTCTCTAACTGATTTAGGCAAGATTGAAATTTCAAAGGGAATAGAGATAACAGATGAAGTGTCTGAAATTACTCCAGACCTTCTAAAAAGCCAAAACTGGAGACATGTATCACTTAAGAAATTTGATATATCTGCAGATGTAAATATTCTTTATCCTTCAAAAAAACATTTTGTTAATCAAGCAATTGAATACATAAGAAAAATTTGGCTAGAAATGGGATTTCGAGAGATGTCAGGGCCGATAATAGATACTTCTTTTTGGGTATTTGATGCTCTATTTCAACCTCAAGATCATCCTGCTAGAGACATGCAAGATACTTTCTTTATAGACTCACCTAGATTTGGAAAAATTGATCCATTATTATCAGATAAAATATGTGCAATGCACGAACACGGTGGAGACATAAATTCAAGTGGGTGGGAGTATAAATGGGATAGAAGAATAAGTGAAGAATACGTCCTAAGAACTCATACAACTTCTCTATCAGTAAGAACTCTAAGTACTTTAAAACCTGAAGATCTACCTGCTAAATTTTTCTCTGTGGGGAAAGTATTTAGAAACGAAAAACTTGATTGGAAACATCTTTTTGAATTTTATCAAACAGATGGAATTGTTGTTGATGAAGATGCTAATTTCAAACATCTGCTTGGGTATTTAAAAAGATTCTTAAATAAAATGGGCCATACAAAAATAAGGTTTAGACCTGCTTACTTCCCTTATACAGAACCTAGCATTGAAGTAGATATCTATAACAAAAATAAAGGGGAATGGATTGAACTTTTAGGAGCAGGGATATTTCGACCAGAAGTTGTTGTACCTTTATTAGGTAAAGATATACCTGTTCTTGCATGGGGTCCAGGATTTGGCAGATTAATTATGGACTATTATGGATTAACTGATATTAGACAGAAATATACTAATGACCTTGACATGATGAGAAAATTACCTATTTGGATGAAGGGATGATATAATGCCAACAGTAGAATTTAATAAACAAGAATTCTTATCTTTACTTGGAATAAATGTAGACGATAAAACATTAAGCGATAGAATATCAATGCTAGGCACTGATCTTGAGAGTGTAAATCCTGAAATAATTGTTGAAGTATTTCCAGATAGGCCTGATATGCTTTCAATAGAAGGATTTACTAATGCATTAAAAGGTTTTATGGGAATTGAAAAAGGGCCTATTGATTTTAAGATTAAACAATCTAGCTATGAAGGAATAGTGGATCCAAAGGTAAAGTCAGTCAGACCTTTTGCAGTAGGAGCAGTTGTAAAAGGAATTAAATTCGATGATGACACAATAAGGTCGCTAATGCAAATTCAAGAAAAACTCCATATTACCCATGGCAGAAATCGAAAGAAAGTTGCGATAGGGGTACACGATTTAGATAAGATTAAATTTCCAATTACTTATACCACAAAACCAAGAGATTTTTCATTTATCCCTTTAGAATTTGATAAAAAACTTACGATAGATGAGATACTGAAACTTCATCCAAAAGGAATAGCATATGCACACCTTTTGTCTGAATTTAAAGAATGCCCTTTATGGTTAGATAGTAATGGTGATGTTTTATCAATGCCCCCTATAATTAACGGCGAGAAAACTAAAGTAACAGAGAATACTAAAAATCTTTTTATTGATATAACTGGAACTCATAGAAAGAGCATTGAATATGCTTTAAACATAATCTTAATGGGATTATTCATAAGAAATGCTGAAATATATTCATTCAAATTAAAAGATGAAAATAAAGATTTGGTATATCCAAATTTAAACAGGAGAACAATGGACTTAGATCTTAGCTATTCTAATAAAATCTTAGGGCTTAATTTAAATGAAACAGAAACTGCGGATCTTTTGATGAAAATGAGATACGGAATTGCTTCAAAATCAAAGGACAAAATTATAGTAGAAATTCCTGCTTATAGAGCAGATATATTACATCCTATAGATTTAGTTGAAGATATAGCCATCTCTTATGGATTTGAGAACTTTATACCTGAGATTCCTGCTATAGCGACTATAGGCCAAGAAAATCCTATTGAAGTGTTTATTAGAAAGATTGAAGAAATTATGGTGGGATTCAACTATATTGAAGTTAAGAATTATATTCTCTCAAATGAAGACGTACTAATAACTAAAATGCTCGATAATAAAAGAAAACTTGTAAAGACAAGAAATGCAGTAAATACTGAATTTGATACAGTTAGATCTACTCTTCTGCCGCTTTTGTTAAAAACTTTATTTTCTAATTCACAATATGAGTATCCACAAAATATATTTGAAGTAGGAATAGTAGTACCTGATCAAAATTTAGTAGAAAGACAATATCTTGCATGTACTATATGTCATCCAAGAGCTAATTTCTCAGAAATAAAAGGAGCTTTTACTGGCTTATTATCTTCTTTTGGATTAAAATATGATATTAAAGAAAAAAATTACCCATTCTTTGTAGAGGGCAGATCTAGTTTATTGGAGATCGAGGGAACTGAAATAGGTAAAATGGGAGAAATGAATCCCGAAGTTCTATATAATTTTAAACTAGAAATGCCGGTAGCCGCATTTGAAATTGACCTTACAACAATCTTTGATTTTCTTAAAACAAGGATACAAGAGTAAGAACAAATCCAGATATTATTGGTATAGAAAGATTATCATTAACTTCAATTAGAAAACCTTCTGCAAATGTAGCTGCAAGTGCGCCAATAACTGCAATTAAAGGATTGAAAATAAAGAGACCTACAATATAACATGAAACAAAACACGCTATACTGCCTTCAATTGATTTTTTATCGCCCATATATTTTGTTTTCCCAAAATTTTTTCCAATGATAGCTGAAAAGAAATCCCCTATAGAATTATAACTAATTGCTGCTATGGCAATCAATTTATCATATAATAAAATTGTAAAGAATGAAGAAATTATGAAATATGTAGCAGCAGAAAGGTCTACTTTCTCATAATCTCTGACTGTTTTTCCAACTACTTTTGGAATAAACTCATTGCCAAAATTATATCGTAGTCTTAGAAATTCCATAAATACAAAAACAATGACCATAATAGACATTCCAAAAATAACATCTTTTTTATCGAAAAAAGTGTAACATAACGGTATCAATAATCCAATTTCATGGAATATTTTTCGTCTAAACTCAGAATCCATAATGGCCCTCATTAGATTTATAAACATTCTATGTAGGGGTATTTTTAATGTTTGGGGTAGACAGATGAAATTAATTATAAGTTCGCAATTAGATAAGGCTGGAGAGAATATTAGAGAAAATTTACTTGAACTTTATCCATTTGAAAAACTTACTGATGATATATATTTTGATAAAAATACCGACTCACTTCTTGCAAGAATTAAAAATGAAACTATATATTTAGACTATCCTGAAGTTGTACTTAATAAAGAAATCAAAGATTACACTCTAGGTAGCTTTGATTCAATTGTTTTTGCAACAAGACATAAATCAGTAGCTAAAATACCTACTTTGACATGTCATACCCCAGGTAATTTTGGAAGAGCTGACTATGGTGGTAAAGACGGTCAAGTATCTCCTTCCAATCCTATTTTCCAAAAATTAGCGTTAAACGAAATCATGTCTTTAGCAAAAGAAATTGATATATCATTCCAAGTATCTTTAGAGGCGACTCATCATGGCCCCATTACTGGGCTTCCCACCACATTTATAGAGATTGGAAGTGATGAAAGTTATTGGGGTATAAAAGAGGCCGGTGAGCTTATTGCTAAAGCACTTTATAAATCTATTTCCACCAAAGATAAGGAAATAAATTATAAGATAGCTGCAGGGATAGGGGGAGGCCATTATTGCCCAAAATTCACTGAGATCATGTTAAATTCAGATATTGCAATAGGACATGTTATTGCAAAATATAATATGCCAATTACAGACCAAATATTGTCTGAACTAATTGATAAAAGTAGCCATTTAGATCTTATAATTCTAGATTGGAAAGGAATTAAAGAACGGTCAGATTTAAAAGAGAAACTTATTAATAAAGGTATATCATTTGTTAAGACAAGTGATATTGTAAAAGAATAGGGATTACCATTAAAGAGAAGCATTATAACTAACATTATTAAGCAAAAGCTTTATATACTATTAACATATATAGATTACAAATAGGAGTTTTATGTTACCAATAATAAGTAGCTACATTCACACTAAGGAGGAGTTTTATTGAGGTCTGTTATAGAAGATGCCATTGAAAGGGCAGTAACAGAGAAAGAGGTAGTTAAAGATTATCATTATACTTCTGTAGACGAAGAGCTTGAAAGAGTTCTTCGAGAATCAAGGGCCAAGATTAAAGTTGTAGGTACAGGTGGAGCAGGTTCCAACGCAATTGATAGATTAATGGAAATTGGAGTAATCGGTGTTGAAGCAGTTGCTGTCAATACCGACGCTCAAGATTTACTAGATACTCGCGCAGACAAAAAAATATTGATTGGCAAAGAAGTCACAAGAGGTTTAGGAGCAGGAAATGATCCTAAAGTTGGAGAAGAATCTGCACGAGAAGATGAAAGAACAATCAAAGAGGTACTCGAAGGAAGCGATATGGTTTTCGTTACATGTGGGCTTGGAGGAGGAACTGGAACAGGCTCTGCCCCTGTAATAGCTGAAATAGCTAAGAAAATTGGTGCTTTAACAGTTGCAGTCGTCACATTACCTTTTACAGTAGAAGGATTAAGAAGACAAAGAAACGCTGAAAAAGGATTGGAAAAATTAAGAAAAGTTACAGATACAGTTATCGTTATTCCAAATGACAAATTACTTGATATTGCACCAGGTTTACCGATAAATGCAGCATTCAAAGTTTCAGATGACATTTTAATAAGAGCTGTCGGAGGAATAGCTGAATTGATTACAAAGCCCGGATTAGTTAATGTTGACTTTGCAGATGTTAGATCCGTAATGAGAGAAGGTGACGTCGCAATGATTGGAATGGGAGAGTCTGATACAGAAAACAGAGCAAAAGAGGCCATAACTGAGGCCTTGAGCAGCCCACTAATCGATGTTGATGTGACTGGTGCCAAAGGTGCACTAATTAATATTACTGGAAGTTCTAACATGAAACTAGAAGAAGCAGAAAAAATTGTAGAGCATGTAACTAACGAACTTGAGCCTGATGCCCAGATTATTTGGGGTGCAATGATTAACGAAGAAATCAAAAATGGACTTAGAGTAATGGTAGTTTTATCAGGAGTAAAATCACCTTACATCTTTGGAAGAAAGGAAACTGAAATGCTTATTGAAAGTGAAGCTCCAGTACGTGGAATAGACTTAGGAATAGAATACATTTAAAAAGGATTCCCAATATTTAGTTTCATGGCAGAGGCTAATCTAAAGAGAAAGGAAAAAGCAAGAAGTTGGATTTCGGAGTACACAAGAGTACTTAAACTTGCTAAAAAGCCCAGCAGGAAGGAGTATTCGCTTACCTCTAAAGTAACTGGAATTGGGATAATTTTAATTGGAATAATCGGATATATTTTAAAATTTGTCTCAGTCGTAATCCAAAATTATGGATCATAAACTCCTTCTTCAAAGGCTAAACTTTTTAAATCTTTATGTGCCTTTGATTTTGTTATTATTGCGGGAGAGAATGTAATGGACGACGACGAGAATCCAATCTTTGCATTAAAGGTAGCTGTTAATCAAGAACAGAATGTAGCAAAGATGATAGAAGGAAAAGTTAAGACCAATAATCTTAAAGTTTATGCAGTTTTAGCACCAGAAACCTTAAAAGGGTATGTTTTCATTGAGGCGAGTGATAAAGGGGCTGTTGAAGAAGCTGTTCAAGGTCTTCGAAACGTGAGAGGGATTCTTGAAGGTAAAATTAACTTTGATGAAATTAGTCACTTTTTAGAGGCCAAGCCATCTGTGACTGGTCTTACTAAAGGTGATATAGTAGAACTAATAGCAGGTCCCTTTAAAGGCGAAAAGGCCAAAATTATTAGAGTTGATAAAGGTAAAGAGGAGCTTACAGTTGAGCTTCTTGAAGCAATGGTTCCAATACCAGTTACTGTTAAAGGGGACTATGTTAGGATTATAGAGAAAAAGAGCTAATGGTGATATAATGGGAAAAGAGAGATCTGTTGACTCACTTGTTGATGGAGGAAAGGCCACAGCCGGCCCACCTTTAGGGCCTGCTTTAGGACCTCTTGGTATTAATGTAGGAAAGGTCGTTGCTGAAATAAATGAAAAAACAAAAGCATTTCAAGGCATGAAAGTACCAGTTAAGATAATTGTTGACGACAAAAAGAACTTTAGAGTTGAAGTGGGAGTTCCTCCTGCATCTGCATTAATCCTTAAAGAACTTAATTTAGAAAAGGGTTCATCAACTCCGTCTTCAAGTAAAGTTGGGGATATAAGTTTGGCAAATCTTGTGAAAATAGCCAAAATGAAAGAACCTTCTTCTTTATCTCCAGATGTTACAGGTGTGGTTAAAGAAGTGTTAGGTACTTGTGTTTCAATGGGTGTAACCTGTGAAGGCAAGGATCCAAGAGTAATCCAAAAGGAGATAAACGAAGGAAAACACGACAATATAATTAAATAAGGAGGAGTGTAATTGAAAGACGCTGTATTGCGAGCGGTGAAGAAGGCAAAAGAAAGTTCAAAGCCGAGAAACTTCACACAGTCTATGGAGATGAGTATTAATCTTCAAGGACTAGATATGAAAAAAACGGAGAACAGAATAAAAGAAGACTTTGTTTTACCAAATGGCAGAGGCAAAGATGTAAAGATAGGTATATTTGCTTCTGGTGATATGGCTTTAAGAGCCAAAAAGGAAAACTTGTCAGTATTTGATGAGGAAGACATTGGTAAACTAGCAAAGGATAAAAAACTTGCAAAAAAAGTTGCAAATAGTCACGATTTTTTCATAGCACAAACAGATTTCATGGCTTTAGTTGGTAAGTCCTTAGGGCCTATTTTTGCACCTAGAGGGAAGACACCAGCACCATTACCGCCAACTGCTTCGCTCGAACCAATATTGAATAAATTGAAAAAAACAGTTAAAATTAAAAGCTACAATCAAGCTGTTGTCCATGTATTAGTTGGTTCCGAGAAAATGGACGACGAAAAACTGGCAGAAAATATAACTGAAATTATTAAATTTTTTGAGAAGAAGTTTGAAAAAGGATTTGACAACATTAAATCCATATATATAAAAACTTCAATGGGACCTGCAGTAAAACTGGAGGATTTTAAATGAAGGGAAGAGTAGCAGTTAAGGACGAGGTAGCTCTGTGGAAGATTGAAGAAGTAGCTTCTCTTAAGAATATGATTAATAGTTCTCCTGTTGTTGGAATAGTGGATCTTAGTAGTATTCCTGCAAAACAACTACAAAAAATAAGGGAAGAGCTTAGAGGGAAAGTTACTTTTAGAATGTCCAAAAACAAACTAATGAAGATAGCTCTTGAAAAAACAGAAAAAGAACAATTGAAAGAACATATAAACGCAGGTGCAGCCTTCATTTTTTCTGAGGAAAATCCTTTTAGGATATACAAGCTTTTGCAAAAATCTAAATCCCCCGCTCCTGCTAAGCCTGGGGATATAGCAAAAGACGATATAATCGTTCCCCAAGGAAGCACTGGACTACCACCGGGCCCATTAGTAAGTGAACTTCAAAGTATTGGCGTTCCTGCAAAAATTGACAAAGGATCAATTTCTATTGAGAGGGATGCCGTAATTGTTAAAAAAGGAGAAGTAATCTCAAAGAAAATTAGTGAGATGCTATCTCAACTTAAAATTGAACCAATGGAAGTAGGTGCAGATATAGCAGCTGCTTACGAAGGCGGACTAATATTCAGTGGCGAAGTTTTAAGAATAGACGATGTAGAAACAAGAAATAACATAATTAAAGCATTTACAAATGTTTTAGCTTTATCTTATGAGAGAAAGATTTTCACAAAACACAGTGTAAAACTATTCATACAACAAGCTGCCTTGAAATCAAAGTCCTTAGCAATTGGTGCAAATATTATTTCCCCAGAAACAATAGGCCCAATTATGTCAAAGAGTGTAGTTCAAGCTCTTAGCTTGTCTAGATTATTAGACAATTCTGCATTAGACGATGATATTAGAAGTAAGCTTGAGGTATCTCATTCAGCAGCTCCCGCTGTAGCAAAAGTAGCTGAACAAAAAGCCGAAGAAAAGAAAGAAAATAAAGATGAAGATGGGGCTGCCGGATTAGAAGGTCTTGGAGCTCTATTTGGTTAATTAATGGAGGTGTGATTATGGAATATGTATATGCTGCGATGATCCTTCACGAAGCAAAGAAGGAAATAAATGAAGCGAATTTAAAGAATGTTTTGAAAGCCGCTGGAGTAGAATTTGATGAGGCTAGAATTAAAGCTCTTGTATCCTCACTTGAAGGTGTAGATATTGAGGAAGCAATAAGCTCTGCATCAATGCCAGTTGCACATGCACCTGCAGCTGCACCTGCAGCTGGTGCCCCAGAACAGAAGCATTCTGATTCAAAGAAGGAAGAAAAGAAAGAAGAAGCAGAAGCGTCAGCACTTGAAGGTCTAGGCGCTCTCTTCGGTTAATTCTGAACTTTCTATTTTTAATTTTCTCTTTTTATAACCTTTACATATTATATAAGTTTCACGGCTTGAAGGTCTCGATGATTCGGGCTTTGATATTTTTACATAGTAAAATTCATTTTTTATATCTTCAACTAGTTTTTTAATATCTTCTCCTTGGAAGACTTTTATCAAAAGATTACCTTTGGATTCTAAGAAATTTGAAGATAACTCTAAAGCTCTATAACATAAATCAATTGACCTTTGATGATCGAGAGATCTAATCCCTGAAGTATTTGGCGCAAGATCTGAAATTACGGTATCAAAAACTTTACTAATTTCTCTTATCTTTTCAATAGTTGAATCTTCGAACACATCTCCTTGAATGAAAAAAGAATTATCAAACTTTTCTTTTACAGATTTTAAATCAACACCAACAACAAGGCCATCCTCCCCAACTAATTTAGATGCTATTTGTATCCAACCTCCTGGTGCAGCACCGAGATCTAGAACTTTATATCCTTTCTTGATTATATTGAATTTTTTGTTGAGTTGAATTAATTTATATGAGGCTCTCGATTTGTAACCTTCTTTTTTTGCCATCCTGTAATATCCATCTTTTTGTTGGTACATAATTAAGAATATATAAAAACTCTTTTAAATATATATTTTACCCTTAAAAACGTGTCAAATTTACTTGAATCTGCATCTTATTGGAATTCAAAGGGAATAATCCTTGATAGGATGGGGAAACATAATGAAGCACTTGAATGTTTTGAAAAAGCTCGTTCAATTGATCCTCAAAATATAGATGTCATAACTAACATTGGTATCTCTTTTGATAAACTTGATAAATATCTAGAAGCTTTAAAATTTTATGATCTTGCTCTTGAAAAACAGGAAGACCCAAAAACACTTTATAACAAAGGTATCTCATTATCTAAACTAGGAAGATATCCTGAAGCTGTCGATTGTTTTAATAGAGTTTTAAAGGAAGAAAAAAACAATAAAAATGCAATTATCAATTTATGTATAGCTCTACAAAAAATGGGTAGATTAGATGAAGCTATTCTAATTCTAAAAGAGTGGGGGGAATTCGATTATTTATATACAAGAGCATATCTAATGCTTGAAAATGGGAAAAAACAAATCGAAGATTCAATAAATTTATTCCAGATATGTTTGAATGAAAATCCTGAAAGTATTCCTTCGCTAGAGAATATCTCCTATGCATTGAAAATGCTTGGAATGGACGGAGAATCTTTACGTTATTTAGAAAACGTTAGATACCTTTATTCTGAGCGAAGAAAAGTAGAAGAAAAAATAAAAAATCTTAAAGAACTTTTAGTTCTCTGTTTAGACAATTATGAAAAAATTGGTGAACTTCTAAAAACAAAAAAAAATTCTTCTAAAAGTTATAGTTTTTATAAAGATATTTTTGAGGGATTATTCCATGATATCTTAATCATTGATGATGATTACTCTTCCTTTTTGGATAATTATGGTAAAAGGTCTATATCTTCTTCAAATGTTTACATTAAAGAGCTTCTTTCTAGAATTAATAATCTAAACAATAGTATAGAAACTTTAAAATTAAAAATAGAGGAAGGTATTGGCAGACCGAGTATAAAATATATTTTTTACATATTGGATTCTTTAGAAAAGAAAAAAGAATCTGAAATTGAAATATATTTAATTAATAATGGGGATATGCCAGCTTTCGAGATTTCGGTTTCAATTGAAAAGAATAAGGATTTAAATCTTGAAAAAATAGAAGAGAAGATTCCTTCTCTAAAACCTATGGAATATAAATCCTATAAAATCTCTCTCAAACCTAAAAATCAGGGAATATTTGAAATCAGAGCTTTATGTAATTACCATGGAGAAGGGATTTTTGAAACTAAAACTGTCTATCCAATAGAAATACCATATTATCTTGATGAAGAATCAGCAATTTTTATTTCCTATCTAAAGAAATTAAGACTCGATACTGATACTACAGCTGAAGAGATTAAACGAAGATGGAAAGAGTTATCAAAATACTATCATCCTGACACTACTCAAGATGAGAATGAAAAAGCCCTGAAAGAAAGAATACTCAAAGAAATCAATGAAGCATACGACGAATTGAAAAATTATTATTAATTATTATCGCAAAATATAAAAGTAAAACATCGTTATGCATTTTATGAAGAGTAAAAGAATCATAGTTTTACTAGTATTGTTGTTAATATATATTTTATCTTTAACTCCTTCGTTGGCAACTGAAGTTCCTAGATCCTTTTACGTTAATACAGCGAATGGTCAACCGCATTCTATTATCGTAGTTGGGAAAAATGCAGCATCTATGGATTTAATATCTGGAAATATGGTAATAACTAAAATTCAAAGTGAAGCCTATTATGAAGATTTTGTCTATGTCAATATCACAGGTTCAAAGTTAATGGAGGCTTCAAACAATAATCAAATAATAGTTGATCCATCAACAATGACTTTAGTTTGGGCAGATAATAAAGGTAATTCGGGCAGCTTTACTTATGGCCAATCAATAGAAAAGATTGCCCTTAGATTTGTTACTAACGATTTAAATAATTTATTGATTTATGTTAATTCCAATCAAAATCCTTTAACTATACAAAATCCAGAGATTAATAGGAATGTAATTATAAACTCTGATTATTCTCTCGAATTACTTGATAATACACCGGGGGTCCAAGGAATTTATGGATATGGAGGGAATATTAAATTTAATGTATTATTTAAAAAACAGCAACCCGGTGCATTTCAACAAGTAAAAATAAATATTTGGGAGCCTCAAAAACTCATAACAAACGACGCAATTTTAATGGAAGACACTGCAAAAAACAATAATATAATTCTGGTTGGTGGGCCAGTTGCTAATAATATTGTGGCAGGACTTGTTCGAAGAGGAATTTCAAAAATTGATTGGTATACGTCAGAAGGAGAGATAGAATACCTTCCTAATGGCCTCTACCCGGGTAGAGATGTGATTATAGTTGCAGGTGCGGATAGAGAGAAAACTAGAAACGCTATTATTAAATTAATAAATTCTTAGCATTTCTAAATAGAAACTAAGATAATATATAAAAAATATTTAATCTCCATAGGAAATTGAGGGGGATCATGAAAGAAAAATTAGTGCTATATACCGGTCAGAATTATAAGTGTAAACAATGCGGTGAATGTTGTAAAGTAAGAGGAGTTCCTTTAACACTATTTGATATAGAAAGAATTGAAAAGATAGCAGATAAAGATTTTGCAGTGTATGATATCTCTAGAAAGATATTTGCCATAGAAAAAAGAATTTGGGATAATGGTTGTGTTTTTTTAGACGATGTTAATTGTTCTATTCATAAGGATAAACCTTTAATATGCAGATTATTCCCTCTAGGAGTTTTTTACAAACCAATATCTGAATCAGATGAACCATATATCCTAAAAAATGGCGAGAAAGCCTATATTTATGTTGATATATCATGTCCAGGAATTGGGGAAGAGGGCGAGCCATTTGAAATTGAAAAAATACTAGAATTATGCCAAAGAATAAAAATTGAAATGGCATATACTCTTAATGTTTAGTGAGAACATGCGCATAATAGAAGGTAAAAAACTTGAATTAATTAAAAAATCTTTAGAAAATTATGGGGCTATATTTGAACTGCCTTCTGATTATAAACTTGTTCTGATAAATGAAGAAGTTTTTTTAGTTAAAACTGATGTTTTAACGAAAGTTCAAAATGAAAACTTAGAAAATAATCTAATTTCTGTAGGAACACAAATTGGTAAATTTCACAAAGGGAATTTCTTACTCGGGATTGAAATTCATTTAATTATAGGTCCTAAATCAAAAAAAGTTAAGTTAACTGAGAAGGGTACATCACTATTTCTTTATGGGCGTGATGTATTCGTTAAAAATATAACAAACTCACCAAAAAAAGGTTTTGTAATAGTTTCAAACAAGAGGGATGAAATCATAGGATTTGGGAAATTTGATGGTAAGATGCTAATTAACATTCTTGACAGGGGATCTTATCTTAGAGTTCTAGAATAATGTTTTATTTAGAACATTGGATATTGAATTTGTTGCACTAGGGTCATCAGATTTAAAAGCCATTTAGATTTTTCTTCAATCGGTGAATCTAAATGGTAGTTAATATGAAAGGAAAGCATCTAGCTTCTCTACATGATCTTACAAAAGAAGAAATATGGCAGATTTTGAAAACGGCCGAAACTCTAAAGATTAAACAGAAAACAGGAGAAAAGCATGAACTATTATATGGCAAAACTCTTGCCATGATATTCCAGAAACCATCTACTAGAACAAGAGTTTCATTTGAAGTAGGAATGAAACAATTAGGTGGGCATGCATTGTATTTATCTGCAACTGATCTCCAGCTAGGGAGAGGAGAAACTGTAGGTGACACTGGAGCAGTTTTATCTCGTTATTGTGATGGTATAATGGCAAGAGTATTCTCTCACGATAATATCATAGAGCTATGTAAACATTCAACAGTTCCTGTTATAAACGGTCTATCTGACCTTTTACACCCATGTCAATGCTTAGCTGACTTAGAAACAATACTTGAAAAGAAACAAGAATTCAAAGGATTGAAATTAGCATTTGTAGGAGATGGAAACAACGTTTGTCATTCTCTTATGTTTGGATCGGCAAAGGTAGGAATGGAGATGACCGTAGTATGTCCAAAAGGGTATGAGCCAGATAAACAAATAGAGAAATTGGCATTAGAAGATGGGCTTAAACTTGAAATAACAAACGATCCAAAAGGCGTTAACGGCGCTGATGTAATTTATACTGATGTATGGGCAAGCATGGGAAAAGATAAAGAACACGATGACAGAGTAAAGGTATTCAAACCTTATCAGGTCAATGAAAAATTAGTTTCACAGGCACAAGACGATTGTATCGTTATGCACTGTTTACCTGCACACAGAGGAGAAGAAATAACTGATGAAGTTGTCGATGGACCTCACTCGGTTGTACTTGACCAAGCAGAAAACAGAAATCATGCCCAGAAAGCTGTTATGGCACTTTTGATGTAAATATATTTCTTTTTTCTACTTTTCTTATATTTTGTATATTCATTTTATTCAATCGGCTGTGGGACATATTTAACCTGCATTCAATTTTAATAGATTGTTCTTATGTCATGCAAAGTACAAGCAATAGTTAACGGCCCGCTTAATATTAGCGAAGAAGTTGTTTAGGTCTATGAGCGAAAAGGCACTGCTTATAGGAATAGTGCCAAAGTTGACGCACAGAAAAAGTACACAGGATATCGAGCCTAGTGATTATTGTAAAATTAGAATCTAAGTTATATTTGAACGATGGCAAAAAGAATTATGCCCCACAGCCGAAATGCACATATACCTTCATACATTCAAATCTTTCTTTGTCAGTTTATAAGGACTTTATATTATGGAAATGGTAATGAGGGTCTAAAAAATCTACTGTTTCTCAAATGTGCTTTGTTGAATAATTGAGCTAAAATGAACCGCAAAGCTTAAACCCTTTATAAACCCTATATATTCATGCCAGGCAAAGGTGACGCCATAAACGAAAAATATGT
>JGI11944J13513_1000888_pt1 | contig 26306 bp, 26 predicted proteins | sample TerdegcoTASludge_FD_13513 | JGI IMG/M metagenome (IMG submission 13513) | reverse complement strand
GCGTTCCAAGACAAGGTCGTATGCCAGATAGCCAATACCACCCCCGAAAAATACCTGCCTGCCGAAGCTGTTGGAGTCCTGGCATCTCTGGCAGGGGATGGAGGCACGCAGGGCATCGAAGATGTCAAAGCCTTCTTTGATCTGGCCTGAAAGCCTTGAGCCTTCCTCCTGAACGTCAATGCAACTGGAGAGGCGCTCCTTCATCTGCTCCTTTCCGCCATTGAAGAATTCCACGGTCAGGTGGCGGTTCTTGACTGTCACGAGAGCTGAGGGATCTGCTCCCACGAAGGAGAAGCGCGCTCTGTTGCCCGACTTCTCGACGGACTCGAGAAGATATGGGTATCTGCGCTGCCTCAGGGCCAGATAAAGCGATAGAGGTGCATCTACGCTGACCTTGTCGGATACGTCCACAAGTACAGGTTCTAGGGACACGATCTCACCTGATCCACAAAGGCTTTCATCTTGGACGGATCCTTCCTGCCATCGGTTTCCACTCCGCTGGATACATCGACGGCGTGTGGTCGCACCCTTAAAATTGCCTCTTGAACATTGGACGGATTCAAACCCCCTGCCAGGATCACTGGAACCTGTAGGCTCTTGGCCAGGGCTGCGCTCAAGTCCCAGTTGTGAATCTCGCCCGACCCTCCAAGCATTCCATCTTTGAGTGTGTCAAGGAGAACCGCATCGGCAGCGCCCTCAAACAGGCGAGCCTCCTTTGATCCCGGGGCTGCTGCTGCGATGATCTTCTGGGGCACCATTCTCCTCAAGGCGCAGATCTCATCTGGGCCAAGGGTGCCGTGGACCTGCAGAATGTCCGCGTTCGTCTCAAAAGAGAGGCGGACTGCATCATCCAGATCCATGGGCGAGACGACTGCCACGCTATTTACGAATACGGGAATCTGCTCGATCAATGCGCGTGCTTTTTCTGTTGTTATGCAATGGCATGATCTTTCAATCTCGACCACAAAGCCTAATGCATCCGCACCTGCCGCCAGTGCATATTTGAGGTCGCGTCGATCGGTCAGGCCGCAGATCTTGACACGGGTCACAGGAACCTCTCGAGCTTCCCAGGCTCGCCATTGACCTCGACCATCTGCTTCAAAGTCTTGAGAGCCTCTCCTGAATCAATTGCATCCTCAGAGATCTCAATGCCTTCTGCAAGAGTTTGGGCCAGGCCTGACACATAAACGGCAGCACCTGAGTTCATGGTGATGATATCCCTGGCATGGGATCGCTCGCCCTTCATCACCTCTACCAGCTTTCTGGCGTTGTCCTCAGGCGCCCCTCCGGCGATATCCTTAACTTTGGCCACAGCATAACCGAAATCCTGCGGATGAAGTGTGTAGTTTGACACCTTTTCGTCTTTAAGCTCTGACACTATCGTTTTGCCGATGTTCGTGATCTCATCCATGCCCATTCCATGCACGACCATCGCCCGCTCGGTTCCAAGTATCTTGAGCACATGAGCCAGCTTATCGCAAAGCTTTGGGTCGTATACCCCAATCAGCTGCGCCTTAGCGCCTGCAGGGTTTGTCAGCGGGCCTAATATGTTGAAGATGGTGCGCATCTTCAGCTCCCTTCTGATGGAACCCACGCGTTTCATGGCTGGGTGAAAGAGCGGAGCCAGCATGAATCCGATTCCAAAGGTCTCGATCATATTTTGGACCGCCTCCGGCTGGGGAGATATGTTCACGCCAAGCTCCAAAAGGACGTTGGCACTTCCGCATTTCGAGCTAACTGCGTAGTTGCCGTGCTTGGCCACGGGAACGCCACAGGCTGCTGTGACTATGGCAGCTGCAGTGCTCACGTTTATTGTGTTGGTAGCGTCCCCACCTGTGCCGCAGGTGTCCACAAGGATGCCCTTTACCCGTGGGTTGATACGAACTGCAGAGCTTCTCATCTTCCTGGCAAAGCCTGCAATCTCAGAGACGGTCTCGCCCTTCATGCGAAGGGCAATGAGCAGAGCTCCAATCTGCGCATCAGTTGCAGAGGTGAAGACATCGCCCAGCAGAGCCTCAGCCTCCTCGACACTCAGGTCGTGTCCATCTACGATCTTTTGAAGATAATCCAAAGTGATCACCGATTTAATGTATAATATTGTACTTTACTGAGTTAAAAGATACAATGTATTTAAAGATTGCGCATTATAGGTTATAGTCTGCCATCAAATGATCTGTGGTGAATGCTAGCATTTAATTAACAGATCACCATTATCGCAGATCATGGCAAAGTCAAAAGAGGTTCAGATGAAAGATCTCAATGAATCGCTGATGGAGATCTCAGAAGAGCTTGAAAACATATGCGAGGAGCTATCAGAGCTGAATTCCAATATGAGTACGATTGGCTCCATGATAACCATAAATACGCTATTGAGCTCACATCCTGAGATGAAGGAGAAGGTTGCACCACTAATGGAGGAATTGATCAAAGGCCTTGAATTAGCTCTCTCCGAATCCGATGAGTAGACGGATCTGTCCGATGAGTAGACGGATCTTGTCTAGGATCAGAGTCCATCGCTCGCTTCGCGTGGGGATCCATTCCACACTGGGGTGCGAAGGGCTTCAGCGAGTCGAATTGCGCATCCCAAACATTTAGGTGAGCTCGAAAGCAATCGAGGTCTCCTGAGAGATCGCGGCGCCCGATGATGTGGCATGGTTGCCAGGATTCGAGATAACAGTGACCATGAAAGGACTTTTGGAGAGCCCAAAAGTTCTATTTTATGACCTCCAGATTGAAGGAATCCATGAGCACTTCTGGATTTACTCTGCCGCTCACAAATGTCCGTCGAGATTGGGTCTCGTTCATCACTACCTTGGCAGGGGCGAAGACGTTGTGGTCAACCTTGAAGAAATCAAAGCCGGCTGCCTTGAAGATCTTGTAGAAAGGCATTCCGTAGTCACGGGATGCTGATGACGGCAAACCTCTCAGATACTGCTGCAGCTCAGCGACGTTCTCGTAACTAAGAGTGTAATAGGTCTCTCCGCCGTAGATTATGGCATCGTTGGATGAGCCCATGCACATGGTAGCATCGCCCGCAATCGGTGAGATGGGCGCCCTGCCCCAACCGCTCTTGATGGTAGTGATGTCAAAGCCCATTGTGAAGAGCTTGTGCAGCCCGGTTTCAACTACGCGAGCTGAGACCTGCACCAGTCCTGCCACGGAATTTGTGGGAGCGACGGCCAACCGCAGGTCTGCGGGATCTATGTTGCAATTTTGAGCGATCTGGGATGAGATCTTCGCATCCGGCAACTTGTTGGACTCCAGGACCAGAACGCCCACATCTGAGAACTCCTCAAAGCCTATCTTCTCGTAGAGGTCACGGGTCTTGCGCGCGAGCACACGCGCGGGCCCGCTGCCCATGGCAAAATACTTTTCCGCCTTGACCTGCCACATGGCGCATTGCGATGCCATACAAGAGACCGCAGGGTAATCAGTTGCCACCTGCACTCCTGGGAGCAGAACGCCATTGATCTCGCAGGGTGTCAGCTGAATGTCCGAGAGGTCGGCCATGCAAATGCGACTCAGGTATATTCCAGCCCCGATTCCGCCTCGCGCTTCCACACCGGCATCAACAACCACTGTGCCGTTCTCAAGCTCGTGAACCTCGATTTGCAGCTCGTCCTCGTAGTCGAGCATCTCTTCGAATACCTCGAATCCCATCTCGTTGATTCCCATCAAGCCAGGTCACCTTCCTCCTCAGAGGAGCAAAAGGCAATATAAAGAGGTATCCATGAAGATCAGCTTAAATAGATAGAGCAGATAAATGGAGGGTTGTGCTATGACGATGAAACTGAATGCATTGATTGCGATCTTTCTATTTACATTCGGAGCTTCGATCTCCCCTGCAATGGCCGAGGACGCCTCTCAGGCACTTGGGAACCAGACGAAGGCTCCTATAATCGTGCAGGGAATCTGGAAGGTCTCTTTGGCAGGCATTGATGTGATCATGGCTCTGAACCAGTCCGGGCAGTCCCTCTTTGGTCTGGCCAAGTTCGAGGGCGACGATCCATGGAACGGAGCAGTTGCGGGGTCGCTGTCTGGCAATGAGATTTACCTCTCCCTTGCAGCAATACAGGGCGATGTCCTGGCTTCGACATTCATGAGCGGCACCGTTGTAGAAGGCTCGATTGCCGGAGCCTACGTTCGATCTGAGAGCAGCGGCCATGCTGCCAAAGGCGAGTTTGCTGCCACCATGATCAGCCCGGACACCTCTGGCTATACGCCAGCGAAGGTCAACGCTGTGGAGACCGTTCAAGAAGCTGCACCACTAGCACAGCAGGGCGCCAATGGTGCACAGACCACCGAGCAGCCTGCAGCGTCTTCGACGAGTAAATTCAAGGACGTCACACAACTGGCTAAGGGGATAAATCCCAACATATTGCCGAGAATGGCTCCGCTGTAGATGTCACTGATTGTTCAAAGACCCAAACCCACGATGCAAGGCCAGTCCCAACCAACTCATCGGTCGGGATTGGCCAATCGAAAGCTCGCGACGATTTTGAATGCCGAATATGATCTATGGATCCCATTGAGCCTCACAAAAATAACATAGAAATAATTATAACATAGAAAAAATTGTAAGCAATTGTTTGTTGACCTCGCGCAACGCAACAAGGCATAATTATATTTATATATTATTACTTATATTATTTATAAAATTACTTATATTATCTATAAAATTACTTATATTATCTATAAAACCTATGCTAACTTTAAAATATAATAATTACAATTTTAGTTAAGTTTATCTACCATTCATCGAGTTATGTATTTGGTTTACTGGAGAAGATGGGATTGGAGTGGATTGTCTTCGCCTTCTTGAGCACGGTATTCTTTTCCGCTGCTGGAGTGTTAGATAAGCTTCTTCTTAGCAGCGATGCAAACGATTCCAAGGCGTATATCGTCTGCCAGATATTGATCCAGCAGATCTTCACTCTACCCGTAATCATGATAGTTGGCACGAATTTCATATACCCTGAATCTCTTTATGCTGTAGCCTTCGGATGCCTGCAGGTTCTTCCATCCTTTTATTACATGAGAGCTATGCAGATTGAGGAGGCCTCAAAGGTTACGGCCCTGGAATATGTTTATCCCCTGTTCGTTTTCATAGGCTCAGTATTACTACTAGGTGAGGTACTTGAGATGAAGCAATGCGCAGGGGTGCTAATGCTTCTGGCCGGAACGCTTCTGATCACGTACAGAAATAACTGTTCGAGAGGTGAAAAACGTCAGGCTGGCATCCTGGCGTTGTCTCCTGCCATCAAGCCGTTTCTGTCCTACTGGATCATGACTGCTGCATATTATCTATCTATGAAGTACCTGCTGATCTCCATTGATGAGTGGCATCTCTATACCTGGTCATCTCTGGGTAGCCTGGCGGCAATCATGCCACTCATGACGGTTCCGTCCACCCGTCTTGAGGTCATAAGCTTCTTTGGCAGGGGAAACCGTGCTATTGGAGCGCTGATCTCAGAGGAGGCATTCCAGTTCATGGGAACTATATCATCCATCTTCGCCTATGCGGTCGGATCAGTGTCACTGGTTTCAAGCATAGGAGCACTGCAGCCAATCCTGACGGTGCTGTTGATTCTTGCACTAGGATTATTTGCGCCAAGCCTAGCGTCGGATATAAAAGAAAAAACTGACCGGAATGCTCTGATCCAAAAATCCTTCTCGTTCCTGATTGTGTTGACGGGGATATATCTCGTGAGCTAAATAGGATATACATTCATAACTGGTATGTGTTTTGGGCAGGATGCTGCATTGTTGCTTGGATTCGTCAAGCCGAAACTGTGGAGCCTTCCCAGTCAGGTTGCGACTCACGTTGAGGGTGTATCATGGTTTTTCGGATTTTAGTTTATTTATTATTAAGTATTTCGATATTAGTAATACCGTACCGATATGTGTAATACCGATGGTCTGATGAAGAGGACTTCGTCTGTCTCATCTATGAGAGTTTTTAAATCTGATGAGATAATAGCTGGGTTGAGATGGCTGATTGGAAGGCTTTTGGTGAAAGAGATGATTATCGTCAGCGAGATCGGGTACCTTTTGACCTGCCGATCTCAGTTTCAGGCGCGATCCTAGCCATATGCATCGCAGTCTATTTTCTGAGCTTGGTGATGCCTGCCCTAGTCTATAACTATCTTGGCCTGAGCCCGCACTATCTGATGCAAAGGCCCTGGACGCTTATCACTCACATGTTTGTACATGCTAACTTCGACCACCTCTTCTGGAATATGCTCTTTTTATTCTTCTTTGGCATGGAGCTGGAGCGCAGAGTCGGAGAAGCAAAATTTTTGGAGATATACATCTTCTCGGGAATTGTGGCAGCCTTGGCCCAGTTGATGATATCTCCTGCAAACCTGGTAGGTGCAAGCGGCGCTCTTTACGGTGTTCTTGGATGCCTGGCCATAATTGCTCCTGAGATCCGCGTGCTGCTGTTCTTCGTGATACCGCTCAGCATCAGAGCAGCTGTTGTGCTGTTTGCTCTTGTGGATTTTCTGACCATGGGGTCAGGAGACAACATCGCACATATGGCACATATTGCCGGACTGCTGGTCGGTTTGGCTGCAGGATATTTTATAAAGAGGTAACTATTCAGCCATCCGGTCCATCCTCAATATTTACTCCGAAACTTCATGAATTGTAATGATAATCATATACATCCTCCTCATCACGGATAGACGTACACACCATCGGGCTCCTGGCAGAAGAACTTGCAGAGAAGCTCTCTGTGAACCACCCCGGGATCTATATCCTCGAAGAGTTCGGGATGGAACCATTTGGCCAAATGGAGAAGATATCCGATCAGTCTAGGCCCTCTTCTGATAGAGAGATGGCTTATGTAGACCTTTTTGTTCCTGACTGCATTGGTACTTTTCAGCTCCGGACGCGATAAGATCTCATCCCTCTTCTCCATCAGCGTTCTCGCTGTTGTTGAAAAGAGAGTGGAGATCTGGGAGATGATTATGTCTGGGTTGTTCATGGCTACCCACTCTCCACTCACGACCGACCTTCCAGGAGCCTCAGCGCGGGCGATATTTACGCCGCCCGCAAGGGTTATGCACTCATTTGCCGATGTGCAGGTGGCTGTGGTCTTGTACTTCTCAAAGGCGCACTCGTGATAGATGCGCGGCCTGTCTTTGAGCTCGAGGTCCCCTGTCCGCTCCATGACAATGTTCGCATACCCTTCCAAGAATTCGATGAGTTCTCCAGCCCTCTTTTTGGCGTCCATCATACCGCCCAAGATCTGAGCATTTTTGATAAGAGATCTCAACTCACAGCTCGTGCCCACAAAGAACACGGGGATGCCTGAAGACTTTATCCTCTCAACAGTCTCTGGCGAAATGTGGCAGCCAGTGACCACTACGTCAGGACGCAGGCCAACGATCTGCTCGACTCTGATAGTCTTTCTAACGCTGCTTCCCAAAGCTGGCTTCTCATCCAAGCCGGGAGGATAATTGGAATGATCATCTCGACCGACTATCCTATCCAGGCCGCCGAAGACGCATATAAGCTCCGATGCTACAGGTGTCAGTGAGACAATCCTCTCGGGCGGACAGGGCGCTGCTCTGCATGCTTCGCCATCTATCAAAAGACCTCTGCTCTCCATTTTGGGTCATCATCCCTTTAGTCGTGTTCCAGAGTGACAGATGCTCTCATCGATCTTTAGGCATTAGTCGAGATTTCAGGATAGACGAAGGTTCTTTTCTCTGGGAATTCTATTCCCAACAGATCTGTATACTCCTTGTAGACGCTTAATGGATCAAGGTCCGCTTCGGGATGGAGCATCTTGGCAAGATATGTAAGGCCTACAACGCTGCCTGGTCCGTAAAGCATCTCTGAATAGCACAGATAGACGCGATTGCTCTTTATGGCGCTGACGCCATCGCCACCAGGTCGGCTCATCATCTCGTTTCTGGTCTTCTCCAAAGCAACTGTGTCAGAGCTTGGTTCAGCCTGCCAGCCAAAGGTATCTGCGGATTGATATCTGATCATGACGTCTGGATTCCGAGTGAGCACCCATTCCCAGGTTACCTTAGGGAATCTGTCTTTCAGGTCTTTGGCAACATTAAAGCCGCCCGCCAATCTGACAAGCTCTCCGAACCCAGACGCTGCGCCGTATAATGTGAGAGCTCCCAAGCCACCCGCGGAGCTGGACTCTATATAGACCTTTGGCAGAGAGAGGCCTTCTACAGCATTCACTGCATCGAGCTTCCTCTTCTCATACCAGTTTACATAACTTTGTGCTTCCTCTTCTTTTCCAAGGATGGCTCCCAGTTTGGTCATGGAGTCCGTGACGTTCTCTGAATTGGAGAAGTCGAGCCCCACTACGGTAATATTCTTGAGGGGAGCGAAGCCTTTTTCGTGGAGATCCACCGCATAGGACTTGCCGCCGCTGGTGCCATAGGAGTAACAGATGACAAGAACATTCGGGACAATTGTGTCGTTCTCGGATACCATCTGTCCGATAAGCTCGTAGTCGAAGGTGTTCCAGGTGCCCACTACCTGTGTATCCTTGAGGTTAGGATACAGTTCGTTTCTCTTGTGTATCGTATCGATAACACCTATGATCTTATCGGCATCTCCCAGAATTGTGACTGCTTGCGCGGCATACCCACTTTGGACAATTATCCTCTCGATGGGCATCTGAATGGTAACTGTTCTGCCTGCTGAATCGGTGATAGTCCTTGGGTAAGCATCCATAGCCGAAACGCTGCAGGTCAGCACGATGCATAATACAAGCGATATCAAAAAACTCGAATTGGCGTTCATCATCGTCCTCCGATTGTCAAGTATGCTTTTTTTAACTCAAGATTTCTTAAGTTCAAGGTGAATATTGGCTCTATAAATAAATAACGGTCTGATATGAGGGGTTGTGGCAGCCCATAGCGAACTTGAAAAGAAAACAATCCTAATCGTGGTGACCTTCAAGGCTTACAGGTTCTGCATATCGAATCCTTCTCGCAGCACTCGTGCTCCACCTGCAGAGTAGTATGCTCGATTCCAAATTCATCTTTGAGCCGTGACTTCAAATCTCTCATGACCTTTGGCCAGGAGTCCTGACTCTCGTCGTCCATCACCACATGGGCGCTGAGGATAGCGTTGTGAGAGCAGAGATTCCAGATATGAAGATCATGCACCTCGGCCACGCCCGGTGAGCTGCGCATATGCTCTTCTACCTCCTGCAATTTGATGCAGGCCGGGGTCCCTTCCATCAAGATCTGTGCAGCTGACTTCATCACTCTCCAGGATCCAGCGATGATGATCATTCCTATCAGCAAGCCTGCCAGAGGATCGGCAAGCATCCAGCCTGTCCGCCAGATCACAATCGCCGCCGCGATCACACCCAGAGATGACACTGCATCCCCGAGGACATGGAACATGGCGCTCTGCACATTTGCATCCTCCAGCGCAGCATGATGGTGGCCATGATCGTCATTATGTTTTTGATGGTCTGCCTGGTGATGTCCCCCAAGGATGAAGGCTACCACCAGATTTCCGGCCAGTCCGAGCATTGCAATTGCCAAGAGTTCAATGCCCATGACAGGCTGGGGCGAGACGAAACGACGGTAAGCCTCCCAGAAGATGCCCGCGGATATTATCGCCAGCGTTATCCCGTTGATCAGCGACGCAAAGACCTCGAGACGGTGGTAGCCAAAAGTATGATTCTCGTCAGCCGGAAGCGAGGACAGACGAAGGGCAGCATAGCTCAGGGCTAAGGCGAAGACATCCAGGAAGACATGGGCTGCATCGGACTGCAGGGCCAGGCTTCCCGTCCACCATCCTCCCACCAGCTCAATGATGAATATGGAGCAGGTGAGAGCAATGGATATCCGGAAGCGGGACTCGATCGACTTGGATGGATGCTGCATCACGGGATTATTCTCCGCTTATTCGCTCTTTTCCTGTCGCTCTCATGAGTTTACTCGATATTTCATCCTTTCTGCAGGGATGCTTGCCGAGATCGCAGTAGATCGCAAAGTGGTCCAGCCACTGGGGACGATCGGGGGCGGTCTGTATGAAGCTCACCAGGCTCTTGATTTGCTCTACGGTCTTGGGGTGGAGCTCATGCTCTATCACGCAGGCATCTTCATCGGCTATCTTTTCTGGAACCCCGATGAACTTCAGGAATGCAAATATCGTGCTGTGTCTGTCCTCGATGACTCTTCCGATCTCCTCGCCTTCTGCGGTGAGAGATACCCCTTCGTTTTTCTTATAGACAAGATAGCCCTGATCGTTCAGCTTCTTGACCATCTCCACAACTGTCGGTGGCTTGGTCCCCAGCTGCTTGCATATATCCCTGATCCTGACAACTCCCTTCTCCTGGGAGATGACGTAGATGGCCTCAAGGTAGTCCTCTGCCTTTCTGGATAGATTGCCCTTCATATCAGTTCTAAATAAATCCATTTGAGATTAAAATCTACAGTTCCTATGATTTCATTCTTTGCAGGGCTGGCACCATTTGCTGGCTATGTCGTTACCAGGCCATTTTGCTGGTCAGCCTCCTCATCGTCGGCACCAAAGGCAGCGCAATGACCAGGAGGATTATCGCCGGAGAGATCTCGGACAGCAACGCGAAATCCTCAGCCTCTCCCAGGAGGTACATCAGCCAGTCAGCTCCTGCCATCAGCAGATATAGCCCGCCGACGGCGACCGAGAGGAGAAGTCCCCCCATGAGGAAGGAGATGCCATCTCTTCGGCCGCTTATGAGGCCCTTCACTCCCATCAGGTAGGTTGCCGATACCACCAGAAGAACGCCAATGCTCAAAAGGCCTCCGGGAAATATATCCGGCTTTCCAGCCGCCTCTACAATGGCTGCTGCACAGTATCCTATTCCTAAGATGAAGGCGTATGCGCCCAGCCATTTTCCATTTTTAACGCTGAGTTTGTCCATTATATCGGCTCCTAGCTCAAGCCCACAAGCCTGCCCGCTGCGATAATTACGCCTGAGACGATGAAGGCGAGCGCTGTTTGGTAAACAAGCGCAAAGGCAGGCCACCGCCACGAGTTCGTCTCTTTTGCAATCGCGCCAATGGTCGCAACGCATGGCACGTAGATCAGTACGAAGGCCATGAATGCGAAGCCTGTCAGCGGCGTAAATAGCTCCTGGCTTACAAGTGCCTCTCCCAGGCCCGCCTCCTCGGCTCCGAGAAGAACACCATAGGTGCCTACGACCACCTCCTTTGCGACCAGGCCGAACAGTAGCGCCACAGCAGCCATCCAGTCCCACCCAAAGGGCTGGAACACCGGCTCGATGGCATGGCCTATCCAGGCGATGTAGGATTCGGCTATGACCTGGCCGCCTGATGTTTCCTCCCATGGGTGTGTCGAAAGGAACCAGACGATGATCGTCATCCCGAAGATGATCGTCCCCGCTTTTTTCAGGAACATCCTGCCCCGAGACCACATGTGAAGGATTGAGCTTGAGGCATCGGGCACGGCATAGGGCGGCAGCTCCAAAACGAAGGGCGACGGCTCCCCTCTGAAGAGCGTCCTTCGAAATATCAGGGCCGTTGCAACCGCCAAGACGATTCCCAGAGCGTACACTGCAAAGATCGCAGTTCCAGCATAAGCCGCACCAAAAAGCGCTCCTGCGATTAGCACGTACACCGGAAGCCTGGCGCTGCAGCTTATGAGTGGATTGATCAGCATGGTGATCATTCGGTCCTTTTCGCTGTCCATGCTGCGTGTTGCCATGATTGCGGGGACATTGCAGCCAAAGCCGATCATCAGCGGTATGAACGAGCGGCCATGCAGGCCCAGGCGATACATGAACCTGTCCATCACAAAGGCAGCTCTGGCCATATAGCCGCTGTCTTCCAGAACGGACAGCGCTAAAAAGAGGCCGAAGATCGGGGGGATGAAGACCAGCACCGATCCCAGGCCGCCGAAGATGCCCAAGGAGACGAAGGACGCCAGATGGGGGTCGGATATGGCCTGACCAGACCAGGCCCCGAGCATCTCAAAGATCTTCTCGATAATGACCACAAACGGCTCTGAAACGGCAAATGCGAACTGGAACATCGTCCAGAGCACTGTCAGGAATATCGGTATGCCCAGATGCTTATTCAAGAATACCTGGTCCAGCATATCCGTCAAAGTGAATATCTCGCCCCTGCCCTTCTTAACGGCAGCGTCCACTATCGATGCTATCCTCTCGTATCTCCTTTGCGCAAGGGCAGAGCTTAGGTTTTCAGCGTATTCGCTCATTTAATTGCTGCCTCCTCAGCTTCAATTATGCTCAGGATATCTGCCAACTGGGATGACGATAGAATGGCTCTCGTCTGCTCCATGACCCTCTCATCTCCCTCCAGCATCTTTATGGCCAGCCATCTCTCTGGATATCTACCGTTGAGCGCCGTGCACTCTTTGATTACGTCTTCCACTTTATTTATCAGCTGCTCGATATCGTCTCCGTAATTCAAAGCGGCACCCTGGCCTTTTGCTCTCTTCTGCCCTGCAGCATCAACAATCGAGTCCTTTAGATCTTCCAGCCCGCATCCGGTGATGGCGACCGTCGGCACCACAGGACAGCCCAGGAGTTCGGAGAGCTTCTCGATGTCAATCTCCATGCCTCTCGCCGCTACCATATCCCATCTGTTCAATGCAACGACCAGGTTGGCATCCATCTCAAGCAAGAGCAAGGTAAGGTAGAGGTTTCTCTCCAGGTTGATCCCGTCAACTATATCGACGATGACATCTGGCCTCTCCAGAACTATGTAGTCGCTGGCCACAAGCTCATCAACGGCGTGAGCTGTGAGGCTGTAGGCGCCGGGCAGGTCTACAACCTCAATCTCCCGTCCTCGATGAACCAGCATTCCTGCCTTCTTCTCAACTGTCACGCCCGGAAAGTTGCCCACCTTCTGGGACAGCCCAGTCAGGCGGTTGAAGATCTCAGTCTTGCCCACGTTGGGATTGCCGATCAATGCTGCTCGAATCATTACTCCTCAATGTTTTTAACAAGTATCTTCATGGCCATGCCCCTTCCCAGTGCAATCCTCGAATCCTTAACCATCACAAGCATGGCTCCAGGCGGGCAGGACTTCAGGACTTTCACCCTTGCATGTGATGAGAAACCCATATCCTCAAGATGTCTTGTAACACCCTGCCCGCCCTGCACCTCAAGTACTATGCCCTCTGTGCCCTCAGGAAGGAAGGCCAGGGGCAGGCAGCCACCTGATACCGAACCACTGCTATTCAAGCTGCATCAACCTCAAGAATCAACTGTTTTGCCTCATTCTTTCTCAAGGCCAAGCTGTAGCCTCTCAGGAGGACCTCCACAGGGTCTCCTGCAGGCGCAACCCTGATCACCATTAGCTCCGATCCAATCACCAGGCCCATTTCCATCAGCTTGCGACGCAGATTGCCGCAAGGAGAGATCGAGGCTATGCGTCCCCCTTGGCCCGGCACCAGCTCATCCAGACGTTTCAAGATCGACATTGTGCTGCTAACCACCTCTGAGATTTTGCGTTTTAAAAGGCTGTTAGGTCGATAAATCAGTGATCCGAACTGAGTTAGGAAATATTTGGCAAGCCTAACGTATGGGTCGATAGGGTGAGGATAATGGGAAAAAATCAGTAGTCAAATCCATTGTTGATTTTGCCGACGAGTTTTTGGACTTTCTTCTAGCGGAGTATCCGTTTCCAGAGCTTTGGTTAGTAGCTCGTAAAGCTCATACTGTTAGGATAATATTTAAATGATAGGGTACAGTATCGATGATATGCAAAGCGAAGGGCTGAAGGTCGCACTGATTCATGCATCGATCTCATGGAAGGACAAGAATGGTGGGCTTAACCGGAGACGCATGAGATGGTATCATATCACGGAAATGATATCCGCCCGAAGGGAGTGTCACTGGCGGTCTAAAATTGCTCAATAGTGGCAGGATAAAATTGTCCACCTGCCAACCTGTAGGAATAATCGGACTCCTGCGCAGCCTCGCGGACCTGATCGGCTATGTTGGCCGCGCGTGCTCGCTCCATGAGCTTCTGGGCGGCGGCCATTCAAGCCACTCCAGCGATCTCACCGGGCAGCAGGCTCACCTGCCTGACATCGTCGCGCATTTCGGCCTAAAAATGCCGTTTTACCTGTATCTGAGTGGGCCAAAACGCATTTATTCTTGGCAATTGTGCGAAGATGAGATGCAGTATGAATCTAATTTACATTAATGGGGAGTTTGTTCCAGCTGAAAAAGCAACTGTTTCGGTCTTCGACCACGGGTTTCTCTACGGCGATGGGGTCTTCGAGGGCATCAGGGCCTATGAAGGGCGCGTCTTCCGTCTGAGGGATCATGTCAATAGGCTCTTTGACTCAGCCCAGGCCATCATGCTTTGTGTTCCCATGACCCGGGAGGAGATGGAAGAAGCCATCCTGGAAACGCTGCGCAAGAACAACCTCCGGGATGCCTACGTCCGTCCCATCGTCACCAGAGGTTTTGGAGATATGGGCCTGGACCCAAACAAATGCAAGCTGGCCACTGTCATCATCATTGCCATTGAGTGGGGTGCAATGTACGGAAGCCTCTACGAGGTCGGCCTGACGGCAGTCAGCGTCGCAGTCCGCCGCAACTCGCCAGATGCTCTGCCTCCAAACATCAAGAGCCTCAACTATCTGAACAACATCCTGGCCAAGATCGAGGCAAACATCAAGGGAGGCAACGAAGCCATAATCTTGGATCCCCAGGGGAGGATCTCTGAGGGCAGCGGCGACAATATCTTCGTCATAAAAGATCAAAAGATCTACACGCCCCACACCATAAGTAACCTCAAGGGCATAACTCGCGAAGCCGTCATCGAGGTGGCAAAAGCAAGAGGGTATGAGCTTGCAGAGCGGGATATGGGCCTGTTCGATTTGTACACAGCAGATGAAATCTTCGTCACTGGCACTGCAGCAGAGGTTGCGCCCATCACAAAGGTTGACGGCAGGATTATAGGGTCGGGCAAGCCTGGACCGATCACCAGGGACCTGATGGCAGCCTTCAGAGAGCTAACTCAGACAACAGGAAGGCCGATTTATTGATGGTCAAACCCCTGGAACTGCCTTGACGAAGATCCTGCGCTGCCTGGGACCATCGAATTCGAAGAAGAGAATTCTTTGCCACGTCCCCAGGATCAGCTTGTTTTGTTCTACTGGGATGACAACGCTATTTCCAAGCAAAGTCGCCCTCAAGTGGGCATGGGCATTGCCATCTGAACGGTCATGGTGGTATCCAGCCCCCTGAGGTGCCACTCGGTCCAGAAGATTTGAAATATCCTTTATCAAAGCCGAGTCTGCCTCATTAACGGCCAATCCGGCTGTGGTATGGAGAGTATAAACCAAACAGATCCCGCTCTCCGTCTTGCCCTCCTGCAGAGCCTCTTGTACACGAGCTGTGATATCGATAACATCCACGGGTTTTCTCGTATCGATCTCGATCATAGTCCACATTAATCTCGATGGGAGGATCCGGGTCTATTTCATCTTGAGGGGATGGATGACTTTAAAAGTCGTGAATAACCCCGGATCCAAGTCTAAAGTTATCACTGATCATATATAAATTTTACTGTATAAGGCATTGAGAATTTCATTCTAAAGTATTTCACTTCGAAATTTGAAGGTGGATTTGCAAAGTAATATCTTAAAAAAATATCAATACATCAACCAGATCCAAAAATAGCAGATTCCAAAAATAGCAGATTTTATCTAAATCAAATTAATTGACTGGACTGATACGTATCACCATTATGGAACAATCACCTGTGCATGCATATCTGATATTTAAAAAAATTCTGGGATGTGGGTTTTAATGTGGGTTTTATTTTGATAAGGCTTTATTTTTTGACAGGGCCCAAGGGTAATACAACTCTTCCATAAACCTCATTCAACACCTGAGCAGCTGCTGCGTAAATTGCGCTAAATCCACAGATGATCCCTTCGTAACCGGTAATCGTGCCGATAGCCGCGCTGCCTGTGTAATCCCTGATGGCAAGGAGCCAGAATAGCACAGTCAGCGTGAGGAATACCACCTGGAGGGCTCGATTTACTCTCAGTGTGCCTAAGAACAGATAGAATGTAAACAGCCCCCACATGAAGAAATAGGCGATCATGGAGGGGTCTGTTGACCCAGCCCACCATTCAAATTTAGGCATCAATAAAAGGAAGACCAGAGTAAGCCAGAACAACCCGTAAGAGGTGAAGGCCGTTGTCCCAAAGGTATTTCCTTTCTTCCATTCCATTATACCTGCGATGATCTGGGCAATGCCGCCATAAAAGATGCCCATGGCCAGTATCATAGTGTCCAACGGGAACCAGCCTGCGTTATGCATATTCAGTAGAACTGTGGTCATTCCAAATCCCATCAAACCTAATGGCGCAGGATTAGCTGATTTATCAGTTAAATCGACTGGCCCCAAGTGCATCAGATCTCTTGGTCTATTTGCTCCTTCTCCAACCATAAATATACCACCTCATAGATTAAATTGTGTGACATCCTTCAAAATATAAATAGCGAATTATATGCAGTTCACGACATGAGTCCTTTTTAAATTCCATGAATCCCTCCTAATTGCAGGCGGCGTCCTTCACCGACCAGATGTTAACAGCTGGTTATTCGTTATAAATATTTCGAAAGGACTTGGTTTAAACTTGAATGATTGATGCTCATTTATAAAAAGAGTGAACTTTGAGTAATTATAGCTACAATAATTATCATTATTTATTGTTTTAATCGACAAGTGCACCGTTTTCAAATACAATTGAAGATAAAAATTATGACGATAAAAAGGTAAAGCCTAATAAATTACAAAGCAAAATTAATACAAATCTGCTTAAGTTTAACATGATCGAACTCAATCAGCCAAGTCCATTCGGGATGCCATGTCGTCCAGCTTCATCTTGATCTTTCTCCAATGGCTCCCCATCCAGTATAGCTTCTGACACTCGGAGCACCTCCATAACTTTTTTTCTGATGGTTCAATTGACGCTATATTCTCATGCGAGAGCTCGACCTCTTGCAGAGGGCCGTTGCAAATAGTGCACCTTTTGGGATCGAGTCGCAGAGGGATGCCCCTTTTGGCCATCTCTTCGATCTGTTCATCTATCCGGGAGGACCTGATGAGTATGCATTTGACGCCAGTGCCAAGGCATGCAGTGGCCAGTCGTTTGTCCCTGGTGAGGAGCGTTCTCTTCTCATCTATCGCCTTTTGCAAGATCTCTTCGTCACTGCAACCTTTGGGGCTTGCCACATCCTGGCCCATCAGCCTCAGCCACCGTCCCAGGCGCAGGAGCATCAGATCCACAAGAAAGCTTTCCACATCTCCTCCTTGCAACCGCAACTATTTATCGATTGATCACGACCTCCCAGGTATGAAGAAGGCTATGAGCAACGTGGACGTCGCTGCCATGGTTGACGAGCTGAGAGATAGAACCTTGGGCGGCTTCCTCGGAAAGGCCTACCAGCAGTCCTCAGACAGGATCTGGCTGGCTGTCCAGTCCCCCGCAGAGGGCAGGCTCGATCTTCTCCTGGAGGCCGGGAAGCGAGTTCACATCACGAGAAGAGAGCGCCCTGCATCAAAGACGCCTCCTCAGTTTCCCACCATGCTCAGAAGCCACCTATCAGGAGGCAGGATCGTGGATATCAGGCAGCATGACTTTGATCGCGTCCTTGAGATCGCCGTCGAGCGCGGCGGAGGGCGCAGCTATCTCATCGTCGAGCTGTTTCCGAAGGGTAGCATGGTGCTGCTGAACGAGTCCAGGACGATCCAGAGCATGCTCCGAAAGATGATCTACAGGGGCAGAAAGATGGCTGCCGGGGAAAAGTACCTCTATCATCCAGGCCAGCTTGATCCAAGAACGATCTCCTTGCAAGAGCTCTCGAGCTGGCTTGCCACAGCTGGTCAGGACCTGGTGAGGTCTCTTGTGCGTGGATTGAACATGGGTGGAACCTACGGAGAGGAGGTCTGCCTGCGGGCCGGTGTGGATAAGAACAAGCCTGCGGCTGAATTGGATGCAGAGGAGGTTGGCCGGGTACATCAGGCTTTGCAAGATGTCTTCACAGACAGGTCTCTTGACCCGCACATTGTATTCCATGAGGGCAAGCCCATCGATGTCCTCCCAAGGCCGCTCAAGCTCTACGAGGGTCTGGAGCTGAAGCGGTTTGCCACATTTAGCGAGGCTTTGGATGACTTTTTTGTGGATTCGGAGGTGCAGGCATCTGTTCAAGACCCACTGGATCGCAGGATCGAGATGCAACGCAGGGCTGTGGAGGAGTTCGAAGCCCAGGAGCGTGCCTTGATCAAGAAAGGCGAGGCGGTATACCAGATGTATGGCCAAATTGAGCGTCTGCTCAAGGTCGTATCTGATGCCAAGGCCAGGGGCTTCTCCTACAATCAGATCTGGGAGAAGATCAGCGGCTCTGGCCTGCAATCGGCGAAGGTCATTCTGTCCCTGGATGGACTGGGCGAGATGAGGGTTCTGCTGGAGGGGGCTGAGCTGGATCTGAATGCTGCTCTTAGCGTTGCGCAAAATGCACAGAGGTACTATGAAAGGGCCAAGGAGATGGGCAGGAAGGCTGCAGGCGCGAGAGAGGCACTGGCCATCACAGAGGAGCTGCGAGCTGGCATTGCAGGTCCAAAGAAAGCCCGCGCTCACGCTCATGCTACCAGGCGCAGAAAGCCCAAGTGGTTCGAGAGGTTCAGATGGTTTTACTCTTCGGATGGCTTCCTCGTGATTGGCGGTCGAGATGCAGAGAGCAACGAAGAGATCTACGCAAAATACCTAGAGAGGCGCGACTTGGCGTTGCACACAGATGCGCCCGGAGCTCCGCTCACTGTGATAAAGACCGAGGGGGAGGAGGTTCCCAATAGAACAATCCTCGAGGCTGCACAGTTCGCAGTGAGCTACTCGTCCGTCTGGAAGGCAGGCCTTGCTGCAGGGGACTGCTACCTGATCAAGGGCGACCAGGTCACAAAGACGCCGGAGCACGGCGAGTTTCTAAAAAAAGGCGCATTCGTCATCCGCGGGGAGCGCAGGTACTTGCGGGATGTGGGTGTGGGCATTGCTGTAGGGATTGCTGAAGGGATGCTCATCGGCGGGCCAGTATCTGCTGTGAAGCCGAAGGCAGAGCCCGTGGTTGAGATCGAGCCAGGAGAGTTCAACGCCGATGATTTAGCTAAGAGAATCTACAGATACTTCACCGACGTGGTGGAGGATCGGGCATACCTGAAGTCCATTGCGTCAATTGATCAGATCATACAGTTTTTGCCACCCGGAGGATCGAGGATCGCAAAGGTCTAGCTGCAGCAATTGAGGGCCAACTTCAGGAACTAGGATTTTCATCGGATATTGAGGAACCACAGTTCTTGCAATATTTGGCATCTACATCATGTCTGTCAAGCCCGCAGCTCTGGCATATCAATACTTTCTTCTCCTGGGCATTCCTCAACCATGTTCGAAAGATCCTGGCTGCATGGAAGGGAATTAGGATGATGCCGGAGATGATCATGGCCAGAGTAATCAGCTTGCCTTCGCCAGATTCGGGCACGATGTCTCCGAAGCCGACTGTGGAGACCGCCACCACTGTAAAATAAAATGCGTCACCGAAATTTTGCACCAGCGGGTTTACCGGGCTCTCGACAAAATAGAAAAGCCCTGAATAGACAAAAAATATTATTATTATGGTTACTACTAGCCGCGCAACGTTAACCATCTCATAGCTTATAATGCCGAAGAAAAGGTGGTATTCAGCAATGAACCTCAGGAACCTGAAGATACGAAAGACGGCTAGGACTCGGATGGTCTGGATGACCCTGATATCATGAACGAAGAAGGATGGTGGAATGGCCAGGAGGATAATGGTGGGCATTATGGCCACCAGGTCAATGATGCTGTAGACGTCTTTAACATAAGACAATCTGTTGGGGGCGCCATAAAACCTCAGCAAATACTCAATGATGAAGGTGGCAACGATCAGTATCTCCAACCTCCAGAGCAAGTCTTTCAGGTCGCTTGGCAAGCTGTAAGTATTCATCACAAAGATGGCTACGAGCAAAAGGTTGAGAAAGATGATCGTCAAGTCTATCGCTTTTCCCAGAGGCGTCCGAAAATCGATCATGTAGAATTGCACAACCTCTCGGAAGGTCCTGGATCGTTGATACTTGGTTTTCCATGGTAAGGTCAGCAGGCAGGACATCAGTCGGATTATTTTCTCATTCCAGAGATAAAGTAGTTTCATGTCTCCTTCACGTGCCTGATCTCCACAGCCACGCCCCTGCTCGATGCCACCATCTCCCACCCCGACATCCTGGCCCGGCCAAGGCCAAAGGCCCGCGGACCGCGAATTATCACCTCGTCTCCAGGCCTGATCTGCTCGTCTGCACCAATGACGCCTGGCGCGAGCAATGAGCCCTTGGGCACGAAGTCGCCTATGCTAACGATATACTTGCCAAGGCCCTCCAGCCTCTTTGCACCTTCAAGCGACAGGGCAAGTGAACCGTTTGCTGTCAGCATGGCCAGAGGCATCTTACTGCCATCCTGCAGTTCTCTGCCCCTGACCTGAACCTTTCCAGCCAGCAGGACATCTCCTGCGCCCTGTCCGAAGTAGTAGTCAGCCGTTGCACTGTAGCGCAGCAGCCTTGGATCTTGCAGGCGCACGGCATCGCTGCAGGCTACTGCAACAGCCTCCCGGAGCCTTGAGAGCGCAGGACCATTGGTACCTCCACCAGTGTAGATCGCGTCGATGCCCAGCTCCTTCACTGCCTCCTCCAGCTCTCCTTCCAGATGGGCAACGATTCTGGCGTATTTGTTCTTCTTCAGGTAAGCGCACAGGCAGCTTTGCAGCCACGCGCGCTCCTCCAGATCCCAGCGGCCTGTGACTGGAGTGTCGTAGCTGGCGGCTGGATAGACCTCCTCCAGTTCGCGAGGCACCAGCGCCAGGGGCGATGTCAAGATCACCTCATGCAGATAGCGGCGGTGCGAGCCGATGGCCTCGGCAAATAGCCGATGCGATCTGGATGTGGAATAGGGTTTTTTAGCCGAGCATGGCAAGAGCAGCAGAACATCGCTTTGCGGGGCTTTGTACCGCACTATTACCCTTTCTGCAAAGCGGGTGACCTCTGATCGCCTCAGCGACTCTGCAGTGTTGGCATAAAGAATGCTGTGTCTGTGTTGCGGCGTCCTCCTCTCAATGTACAGATGCTCATGGTCCAGCACCCGCAAGCACGCGGTTAGGTTGGGTGCCACTCGCACCTGGCGCTCTACGTACTCGCGTACCACCTCGGACCTGATCGCCACTCTCACTGCCAGAAGCTCCTCTTCCAGCTTCATGATGTTGTGGGCAACAAGCTGCAAATGATCATCTCGCCTCTGGGAAAGGATGCGACAGTGCTCGCAGCAGCATGGCAGTTCATTCAGCTCTCCGATGTTCCATACGCCATCACGGGTGTGGTAGCGTCCCAAGAGGCCGTCTGCTACAACTCTTGTTGAGTCCAGCAGATCGACCCCAAGATAGACGAGAAATGCCAGGTTAGCTGGAGTGGCCAGTGCTGGAGCATAAAGGGCCGTATCTGGCGGCGTGAGATCTCTTACGCCCACGACTGCGCTCACAAGGTCTCTGGGGTTTTTCAGGCATCCTGCCGATGCCAGCACATAGACGTCTGCGGCCTCAGGCGTTTGCGTGGCAAATGGCCAGACCACCACGCCTTTGGGCCCGTCGATCTGCATGGACGGCAGCTTTATTGCGGGCGCAAAGCCGAGGACTGCAGGGGCATAGGGCATTATCGCCAGCCTCTTCTGGCCTATAAGCGCTTCTGCAGATTGCATGGCATCTTCGACTGATGCATATCGGAATATGCTTCCTGCAGAAACTAAATCGTCTTTGGTTATCAATGCGGGCGTGCTGATCTGCCTTTCCAACAGCAGCTTTCCCATGCGCGCAGGTCCATCGCGCCTTAAAACCTCGAAGTACTTGGTCATCATTCACCTATGCCTTCCGGCAGATGCCTCAGCCTGAAGCTGAAATTAGCTTCAGGATTTGCCTCGATGAGACGCTTTGTGTTTTTTGCAGCCTGCTCTTGAGCTGCGCAATCAAGCTCTTCCGGGACTTCGGCATTGAAGGGGTATGTCTCCGAAAGCTCAGGCGGGTAAGGCCCGAAGGGCGGCTTGAAGTGCAGCACATGATCGTACCCAGACACATCGGCCTCGTGATCGTCTGTGATCAGGACGTTTCCGCATAGCGAGAAACGATCGATTCGACGCGAATAGCGGATGACCTCGGGCCTGGAGGCGGACTGAGGGCTCAGGTAGAATAAGGTGGACTTTGTGGCGGTATCCAGGCGCTCAAGCCACTCAGCCTCTGCACAGAGCCTCTTGTAGCCGTCTAGCATGCGCGGATGTGCTCTGCATCTGCTCTCCAGGAGCTCCCAGAGAGATCCCTCGTGGATGCACTGCTTGACCTGTTCCATCTCTTGCAGTGAGATGTAGAGGTTGTGCATGGCCAAGAGCTTTATCTTCTGCGGGCTTTCCATCAGCTCTTTTTGGGTGTGCGCATGGCAGACTGGACAGGAGCATGGAAGATAGTTCATCTCCTCCAGCTTCCACGTTCCAAGAGCTGTCAGGTATCTTCCCTGGCGGGCATAGAGCGCGTAAGCGGCCGAATCGAAGAGATCGCAGCCCATGGCCGCAGCCAGGGCAAACACCATGGGATGGCCGGCACCAAAAAGATGCACGGGCACGCCTGACCCCAAGCCCTTCTTGGCTGCAGTCACGACCTCCACCAGGTCTTTGAACCTGTACGCCTCCATAAGCGGCACTACGCCTCCCACAGGATAGACATCGAACCCTTTGTCTCTCAAAAACCTGGCAGCTCTATGCCTCAGATCCGGATATGTCGAACCCTGGATGGGACCTGCCAGAAGGGCAGGCCTGTCCTGTGCGGCTGCCTCTTCAAGCCGTTTTTCTGTCTCCAGAAGCTCCGATCTCGCTCTATCTGCAGAGACGTCGGGGGGAGTGGGAATGTCCAGGGGCACACAGATGTCTGATTGGATGGCAAATTGAAAATTAAGGATCTCCAGAGGCTGGACGTCGACGGATCCGTAGACTGATAATTGGAAGGCACCTGAGTCAGTCATGATCGGCCCATCAAAGCCCAGAAGATCATGCAAGCCGGCTTTCAGTGCATGGGCTTTGAGAAGTGAGTCCTGGTGAATGATGTAGCTGTTTGTGATGATGATCTTTGCGCCCATATGAGCCAGCTCTTTGGGTGGGATGATACATTGATGAGGGTTGACCACGGGCATTAGCCCCGGCGTCTCGATGGTCCCGTGTGGGGTGTTAAGTCGGCCGATCCTTCCGGCCAGGTCTTTATGCAGTATCTCGAAACGGTCGGGCATGAGAGGCACTGCATCGATAAGGAATAAATAGGTTGGGACAGATCATGGCAGAGAATGCTTAACTGAATATAAAGGGATGTATTAATATGAAAACGATAGTTGCTTTGGTGGCATTAACCTGCCTTTTTGGCGTTGCTGCCGCTCAGACCATGTTCACTGGAGAAGGTTATAGCTCGAGCCAGTTGGCTTTTTACACTGCGCCAAGCTCTTCAACCTTTGAGCCCAATGTACAGACTTATTGGCAAAATTACATCACAGGTGCGCAGAACGCGACTACTAGCAGTGTTATGTCAAACATGGCCATCTGGATGAACGCCTTCCCTCTGAGGTTCAATACACCAGTAGCGCTCACTGGCACGAGCTTTAATGCCAATGCGGCCACCTCGTCTCTAAGTTCTTCTGAGCTGAATAGCCAGTCTCTGACCAGGGACGTCAATACAAAATTCAGCATTTATGAGACCAGACCTTATGTGCCTTTAAACAGCAGTATATCCGTCTCGAAGAGCAGTGGCGCGCCAGGCAATGATGCCAGCGGACAGATAATGTCGCAAAACATCATGTCTCTCTTTAACGTCTAATAAAATTGGGACTGATGCCTCTTTCAGAGGCTATTTATTTTCTTGGCTCTTTCCTGGACGGTATAAGGCAGAAGTCCGCCAGCCAGAAGGATCGCCCTCTGACGTTTGGAGAGGTTCATGTTCAGTATTATCTTGCGCTCACTGGTTTGGGCAAGCACCTCATCACCGCCACTCTCAAGCGCCAAGCGGATGTTAGGTATTGTGATATTTGCACCAGCTGGCAAGACGTCGTAGTCCTTCTCATTCGCAAAGCTGAAGGGAATGATGCCGAAGTTGACCAAATTGGCTGCATGAATTCTCTCAATAGATTTGGCGATCACAGCTTTCACACCCAGGTACATGGGGCAGAGGGCGGCGTGTTCCCGCGATGAGCCCTGGCCGTAGCTTGATCCGGCCACGATGATGTTATGGATGCCACTGTCTCGCATAGCAGTGGCTCGAGCGGCAAAATCCGTGTCCAAAGGCTCAAAGACGAACAGAGAGTACTTCGGAACATTTGACCTGTACTTGAGCCTGGATCCGGCGGGCATTATGTGGTCTGTGGTCACCATATCCCCTACCTTGATGGTGACTGTGCCTTTTATCTCTGCAGGCATGGGCACGTTGACTGGAGGCTCTCCGATGTTTGGACCGCGGGTGATCTTTATGCTTGCTCTCTCTTTCGGCGGCAGAGGACGGATGATCATGCTGTCATCGATCTCGAAGTGGTCAGGCATCTCGATTCTCGGAAAATTCATATCCAGGCGTCTTGGGTCCATCAATTTGCCTGTGAGAGCAGCCGCTGCAGCAACAGTGGGGCTGGTGAGGTAGACGTTAGCGCTTGGTGTGCCTGATCTGCCTTTGAAGTTGCGGTTGCTGGTGCGCACAGATACTGAATCGGTGCGCGGAGACATGCTGTTGCCTATGCAAAAGCCGCAGGCTGACTCTAGGATCCTCGCTCCGAATGATATCAGGTCGCTAAGGGCACCATTTCTGGCAATGCTACTGAGCACTTGTCGGGAGCCGGGCGCGATGCCTAAAGAGACGCCCTCCTGCAGCCTTTTGCCTTTTACCATTGCTGCGACGGTCATGAGGTCCACATAAGATGAGTTTGTGCAGGAGCCTATCATCACCTGGTCTACTGGCAGGCCGAGGTCTTTGACCGCAACCACATTGCCAGGGCTATGGGGTGCGGCGGCAAGCGGCTCGATATTGGAAAGGTCTATCTCAAGGGTGCGGTCATATTCAGCATCTTTGTCTGCAGACATTGCAATCCACTGCTCACCTCTGCCCTGAGCCTCCAGAAACTTCCTGGTCTGAAGGTCGCTTGGAAAGATGGATGTCGTAACCCCAGTTTCTGCACCCATATTGGTGATGGTTGCTCTCTCAGGAACTGTGAGATTATTTATGCCTTCTCCGGTGTATTCGCAAACGCAGCCAACATTTCCTTTCGTCGTCAGGTGCCTCAGTACCTCCAGGACAACGTCCTTGGCTGTCACCCAAGGCTGAAGCTCGCCTGTAAGGTGGACGTTGATCACGCGCGGCGCATTCAGATAATAGGAGCCTCCTCCCATGGCTACAGCCACGTCAAGGCCACCTGCTCCAATGGCTATGCAGCCGACTCCTCCGGCTGTAGGCGTATGACTGTCCGAGCCCAGCAAGGTCTTGCCGGGGCGCGCGAACCTTTCCAGATGTACCTGGTGGCAAATGCCATTTCCGGGGCGCGAGAAGTAAATGCCGTATCTCTTCGCGATGGATTCCAAGTAGGCGTGATCGTCTGCGTTTTCGAAGCCCACCTGGATGGTGTTGTGATCCACATAGCTTACGGAAAGCTCAGTCGCGATATCGGAGAGGCCCATGGACTCGAACTGTAGATAGGCCATGGTGCCGGTTGCATCCTGGGTGAGAGTCTGGTCTATCCTTATTCCAATCTCATTTCCAGGATCGTAGGCGCCATCTACGAGGTGCTCCATCAGGATCTTCTCTGTTAGGGTTTTGCCCATAAAAGACCTCCAGCAGACATCATAATCTTGATCGGTGGGCTGTGATGATATTAATAGCCGACGATTAGATGAAGGCGAGCAAAAAGGTTATATACGACGGAGTTATTGGATGGGTTCGGCCCTACCTAAAGGGTGGGGCAATAGGCCCTATAGATAGTGATTCTAAGGGCCTCAAGAAGGCATCAAGCCCCAAGAGTATGGCTTTGGAATTGTCTCTCTTCCAAGCTCGGAAGATGGGAGAAACAATTAAATACTAAGGCCAACAACCTTGTTGGGCCGCTTTGGCGTCGCAACAATAAGGCTACGACCCTGATTCAGTGATGGGCCGGGTTCCACGTTGCGATAAAATATGTGTGGAGACACGAGACTGTCGTGTC
>JGI11944J13513_1000884_pt1 | contig 26352 bp, 28 predicted proteins | sample TerdegcoTASludge_FD_13513 | JGI IMG/M metagenome (IMG submission 13513) | reverse complement strand
AATTGATCTCAAGATGAATGATGTTTTAAAGCAAGGTTTTTAGGAATCCTCGCATTGATATCATAGATATGTCTGGTTCATCATCGCCCTGATGCTATCATAGTTCGACCGGATCTCTTTTGCCAATAGAGTCATATTGTTATAGTCGGATGCAGACCTGCTATAAACCACAACCGTTTTATTATACGTCGATTGAGTCAGGTTAAAATAGCTGCCTGCCTGGCTGGCATAGAGAGCTGAATCATTTGCGTAGGTTCTGGCGCCCAGCAGCATGGATTTCATCTGGCTGCAGGCTTCTTCGGTCTTATTCAGAAAGTTCTCTGCTTGTGAAGCACTGACTGCTGCAGCTCTCGTGCTGGCCTCAGTCTTGTTTTGCAATTCACCAACTATTTGCTCCGACTTCTCGATCTTTGCCAGCAAAACCTGGGCCTCTTCATACTGCGCCCTGGCCTGGTCTCTTGCAGACACTGCCTCACCTCTTGCAGACACTGCCTCATCCCTTGCAGACACTGCCTCATCCCTTGCAGACATTGCCTCATCCCTTGCCTTCTGGGCTTCATCTAACAGATCTTCCGTCTGCTTTATCATCATGTGAGGGCTCAATGCCATAGGCTGAGGCATCGAGGGCGTCACAAAGCCAAATCTGCCATAGCTATAGTTCTGATTGGGCTGCTTTGCTCCAGCATCGAGGTTGATGGCCTGGTCGCTGTGGCCGCTGCCCAGATAAATTGGCTCCAGGGCAAAGGCCGTCGAAGGTATTGCGAGGAGCATCAAGATCAGTACGGCTATTTTTGATATCATGTTCTAGGTCACTCCACCCTTCATAGATTTTTCTTAGTATATAACATTTTTTTGTAAAATAATAGTAACAAATAATATTATTAAAATTAATAATTCTCATGCGCCCATAATTTTAACTTCCTCGCTCGCCTTGATGCATTTGATGGCAAAAAAAAGCGATCAAATCCTGATGCTTCCAGCAATCGTTGGCAGCCTATTTGCTGTCATTATAGGCAGCCTGGTCCTGTTCTTCGCCCTTCCATCTCTTGGCCGGCAAGCAGAGTATGGCAGCGCTCTGTCTCCTGCAGCTGGAGCAATCCTTTTCATCCTATTAGGACTGACCGGCGCCCTGGGTGCTGCCATTGCAGCTGAAAGCCGGAAGGCTGAACGGGGACTGGTAATTCTCGATATCCTTCTTTCTCTCTTCGGACTTGCGGCTCTTGCCTTCTCGAATGAATTGGCGGCCTGTGCCAGCATCGTAATGGTCGTAGCAGCATCTCTGGCACTCCAGCAGAGCAAGAGAGGCTCAGCTCTTCTTCTTTTTGCAGGTCTTGCTGGCTTTCCTCTGAGCCAAGCTGCCATGACCTTTCTGCCCTATGGCTGGAAGATCTGGTCGATCTCAGGAGTTCTTTTCGTTTTTTGCGGAATTCTCTCAATCGCAAAGAAGGGCTTCATCCGCCTTCCGCTCCTGAATAGCAATCGAAGAGAATCTCTGCTATGCGGCTATCTTCTTTATCCTTTGCTGAGCTTGCTGCTGATCTTTCTTTCTGTGGCAGCTCTCGTTCATGTCCCAGTTGAGACAAGTTCGGACATGAGAGGCTCAGTGATCTCTGAGACGAAGGAATGCGACTGCATGAACGACTGCCCAAAGTACACAAACGCAAATGCTTCGATGCAGAGCCAAAGCTGCAGCGACGAGCAGCTCAAAGCCGAGATCATATCTCCAGGGGACGTTCGCACGTTTCCTCATGGCGAAGCTGTGTGCTTTGAAGCCAAAGCCTGCAAAATGGGCCAGATACGGTATCTTTGGCACTCTGATCTGGACGGAGTAATCGGGCGGGAGAAGAGGTTCAATCGCAGCGACCTCTCAATAGGATGGCATAATATCACTCTTACCATCACCGATAGCACCAACGCATCCTCATCCGACTCCATCGAGCTTGGAATCTCCGGCTGCTCGGTTTGCGGCAACGTCAGCCCAAGGCCGAGATACTATCCTGTGGACACCTCATGCCAGGACATTTGGCCCAACGCAACAGCAAGATGCCAGGAGTTCGAGGTCTGCAACCCCGACCTGGACTACATAGTAGCTGACGCAGTCAATTGCTGTGACGGCACACCAGCCCCCGGCTCAGCCTGCGCTTATGCATGCGCAAACTCGGGCGGTGACAAGAAGAGATGTAGAGGCCTTTATATCATACGGGCCTTCGGGCCAGAGGCGACTTACATGCAGGGCTATGCGCTCTTCAAGGCTTGCTGCTCTGGTTATCCAGAGTGCACCCGCACATGCGGCTTGAGCCTGGCCGGAACCTGCTCATTCCGGGACGGCTTCAATGAAAATGTCAGCCGACTCTCCTGCCGTCCTGATGAGTGGGGCGTATCTGCCTGGCGCTCAGATACAAACATGAGCGAGAACAGCGCCGTGCTGGGCATGTTTCCAACGCACGCCACTGTGAACATCCTTAGAACTGGCATCTGCATAGACTACGCAGCCGCATTGACGACGATGCTGCGCAAAGCAGGCTACAACAAGACCGAAGCCATGAGCACGGCGAGCACTGGTTACGATCTGCCACTGCTGGGAAGCCACCCAGGCCATGCCTACAACCTCGTGCTGCTGCCAGGCGATGCAATGTATCATCTCGCCGATACAACAGGAAACGGTGAGGGTATCAATCTGTTGGGAGTGCCGCATTACTTCTATTTCACAGGCTGCTTCCTGGGCCAGCCCGTCAAGGTCCGGGTATTCGACTGGTGGGTAGACTACTGCAACAAGACTGCCAGCACGTCCTACAATGACGCTGGCGAATTTGAGACGCCGAAGAAAACCAATATTTGTGGATGTCCAGACCTGAATTGAGGAGGATTTTGCCCTAATCTAAAGCGCCTTCATCCTCAAGAGGGCCAGGGCCGCCAGGGCCGAGGCTGCTGCACCGAAGACGAATGTGGCAGAGGCGCCAAACTGGGTCCACAGAGCTCCTGCCAGGAGGCTCGACAGGATGGCGGTCACACCTGTGGCTCCATAGTAGAGCCCCAGCGATGTGCTCCGAACGCAAGAGCTGCTCAGGTCAGAGACGAAGGCGCTCTGCATGCTGTCCACTATTGCATAGACCAGCCCATAAAGTGCAAATAGGACCATCACGCCTGCCAGAGATGAGACTGTGGCAAACCCGAGGGCAGTTGCAGCGAAGATGGCATAGCCCAAGGCAAGAACATTGCGGCGCCCAATTTTATCAGACCATATGCCCACGGGCGCTGCCATGCCTGCGTAGACCAAATTGAAAAGAACGTACAGGAGCAGGGGTGCAGCTATTGCTTCTTTGCCGCTGAAGAGCTGCTGGGCTCGCAGGATGAAGAACATGTAACTGAAGTTCCCAAGTGCAAAAAGGCAGGCTACGACCAAGAACTTGCGAAGTCCTGGCGAGAGGTCGGAGACGCTCAGCTTGAGCTGGCCGTTGGGCACCTTTGGCCTCTCCTCAACCATATGAAATGGAATGAGACTTGCCACAGCCATAGCTGCGGCTATTAGAAATATTGTTCGAAAATCAAGGCCCGCTATCCAGAGGGCATATGCCAGAATGGACCCTATCACAGCACCCGAGGAGTCCATGGCCCTGTGAATCCCGAAGCCCTTTCCCTGGTTATTTTCATCCACAGATTCGGAGATCAGGGCATCTCTGGGAGCCGAGCGCACTCCTTTGCCACATCTTTCCAGTGCCTTTATCGCAAATACTTGTTGCCAGGTCCAAGAGAAGGGCAGGAATAACTTGCTGACTGCCGAAAGCCCGTAGCCTGCCACGACCAGAGGTTTTCGTCTTCCCCAGAGATCCGAGCAGTATCCCACAAAGACCTGAAGGATGCTGGGCAGCCCATCTGCAATGCCGCCGATGAGACCCACGGCCACTGCCCCACCTCCTAAGGATGTGATGAAGAGCGGCAAGATTGGCTGAATGATCTCGCTGCTGATATCATTCAGCAGGCTAACGAATCCTAATAATACTATATTTTTCTTAGCCCCGGGATTGGACATTTGGATGATCACTAACTCCATTGGGTTCGCATGCTAAGGCAAAGCTCCTGCCAGCAGAGCAGCCTCATCCGACGTCAGATCCTCTGGCCGCTTCTCCAGCAGATCTGAGTCCAGCTCAGCCAGGATCTCCTGACTCGTGCCAAGGGCCGCCAGAGCATTCTTGACTTTTTTTCGGCGGTTGTTGAAGAGCCCCTCTGTGATCTTCATGAATTTTGCAGCGCTCACCCCAGGGCGTTCCAGCCTGGGCCGCAGCCTGATGATAGCGGAATTTACCGGCGGCACTGGCCGAAATGCGATCTTGGGAACAGTCTCCAAGATCTCAGCATGGCAGAAGTGGCCCACGACCATCGCCAGACGCCCGTATCTCTCACTGCCGACGGGGGCTGTCATGCGCATGGCGAACTCCCTCTGGTACATCAAAACCGCCAGCTCAAAGGGCCTGGAAATGAGCCGATATGTTATCTTGGAGGAGATTTGATAGGGAAGATTGGAGACTATCTTGTTATAGTCGGGAAGCTCGACCTCCAATGCATCGGCGTTGATCACCTGTATACCCCGATGGTTGAGCTTGGCTGCAAGATCAGGATCGACCTCAACTGCATAGACCCGGGAGACGCGAGGCGCGAGAACCTCAGTGAGATTGCCTGTGCCCGGGCCTATCTCAAGCACACGGTCGTCATCCTTCAGCTCAGCGTAGGATGCAATGCGCTCGATGACGCCACGATCGATCAGGAAATGCTGCCCCTTTTTATCCTTCTTTTTCATTTTGCGCGGGGCACAGTGGTAAATACCCGATACTTTATCTTGTCGTCCATCAGCTCATCCTCGATGCGCTTGGCTATGAGCTTCTCAGGATTGTGCAGCCCTTTCACCCGCTCCATCAGATCTGCAAAGCTCTTGAAGGGCCCCCTCTTGCGCTCATTGAGCACAGCCCACATCAACTTCTTGCCAATGCCTGGCAAGAGCTCTAGGGCATGCATACGCGTCGTGATGGGGCCGGCTTCGTTGAAGTACCGAATAAACCTTGCCTCGTTATCCAAGACTATGCTCTGAATCTCAAAAGGCAGCTCGAGCTTGGCGTTATTGGAGAGTTCAGAGTAGTCGATCCTGCGGTTTACGTGATCTATTATATCTCGCTCTCTGCCTGCGATGTAAACTCTAGTGCCTACTGCTGGCACTACGCCTTCCTTCGGCGTCATCTCCATGAGCACAAAATTGGCCTCGCCCACGGCCTGGACCAATGGCTGTTTTTGGTAACTTCTGGTATCTGGAGCCCGTCCATAGGGGAGATAATCGAGAACCCTCGCTACTTCTTCTCTTTTTGGCGGTCTCCCCTCAGGCATAGCCCTTATCCCCTGAATACAATATCTAAGATCCCATTAAGCTCTTCTTCGCTTAACGTGAACCTTTCCTTAGCATAAATAGCTCTTAGCTCGTCTTTGGTATTGGGCCTGATATCAGCGATCTTTACGGCGATGTCCTCTGTCATCTTATCGAGCTTTTTGAGCTCCTCTACCATGGCCCTGCTCTCCTCAGCAGTCCCTTTGGAGAAGAGTTCGGCGTGCCTAATGGCCCGCCGCAGCTCGTAACCCAGTTCCTCTTCCTCGGCCCTGTTTAGCCGGATCTGGTCCAGGATCTCCTTGGCCTCTGCAAGGGTTAGGAGCTCCTCCTGCAATACTCTTTTGACAATCATCTACTTTTGCGCTATTAGATGCTCTGGTAATGCGATCAATGTCTTGGTGGCGTCGCCGTCGGTAACCTTCAGGACGAATGCTCTGCCCCTCTTGCCCACAACCTCTCCTGTCCTTCCGTGGAACCGAGGGTGTGGCATGCCCTTATGGATGCTTGGGTCGATGAGCACGTGCACTTTTGCTCCAGGCTCAAACTCCTGGATTGCCCTGACCACTGGAGAAATTCCCCTAGCTCTTACTGTCTTGCTCAGCTTATCTCTTGTCTTCTTCCGCATTCCGTGATGATGTGCCATCTGATTCTCCACCTACATCTATTACATCTAATTCTGCGACCACCGCATCGACTCTCAGGGCATCCGCGAGGTTCGGCCTGGTTCTGCCTCCATCACCAGAGATCAGCTCCTTGATGTAGAGCCCACTGTCGCCTTTGATATTTATGCGGGCTTGGTTGCCCGAAACCTCGATCAGCTTTGCGCTGTGGACCTTTCTTACCCTCAGCTTATCTGCTCGGCGGTGAGATACGCGGGTTGGCGTTCGCTGATCGATCAACCCTACCAATTCATCGAGGACCGATTTAAGCTTTTCTTCTGGAATCTCGGCTCCAAACTTCACCAAAGCCGAATAGGTCTTCGTAAAGGCTGCATCTTTGAGCCGCTCCACCATACAAGCCTCTGCAGCTCTGAGGTCAAGTACCTCCACCTTGCCCTCTGAACGCCGATTGACCTCCTCCTGGAGCTTCGCCAGATCGATGCTGCGCACTTTAGGTCGCACCACCTCGACGATGAATGGTCGGCCCGACCCCAGCATTCGAGCATCGATGTCCTCCCTTCCGGCACCATGGAAGACGGTATCCTCTGCTTGAGCAGCCTCGACTATCGCAGGTCGGATCAGCTCGTCTACTGACTCCTGGTACATGCGACCTGTTCCATTGCAGCGCGGGCAGCCACTGCCATGGCACTCGCGGCAGGGCCATCTTGTTTGGGGAATGCCACGTACCAGCTTTCTGTATCTGCCTCGGATGAAAAGGGATGCGATATGCAAGTCCACCTCGCCTGACTCCAGGTTTAGATGTATCACCACATCAGGGCTCTTTAGATCGACCCGCTTGCCAGCTCTGGCTGAGAGCCTTTTGCCTACCTCGCGGTTCAGCTCGGATTTGAGCGGCTCGGCATGCTTGGATCCACCGTCCGCGAGCAGTAGCTCCTCGTTCTCAGCCAAAAGGCCGCTCATCCTCGTGCCCACGAGAATGGTAGCACACTCCAGTCCCTGCATCGCGGCTGCAGCCTTCTCTGCCCAGCCATCGAGCTTTTCGGCCCTCATCTCTCCAAGGCAGACGGTGCAAAGGGCATCATCTTCCTCTTTTCGGCCTAACATCAGCCGGGCACTATGAACCGAAGGGGCCAGCGCTTCCAGCGTTGCCTTATCATCAGCAGCCGAAGCCTGCATGGACAGCACCGTCTTGATTGAGCTGCCCCTCTGGGCATTGGTCAGACCAGTTGACAGCATGGCGAACTGGCGGCCAAGACAACTGTCGCAGATGGGGCCGAGGCGTATGATCCTCAATGCATTCTCGAGGATATTCTCTTGATTCTCTGAACTCATAACGACTCTTCTTTTATCAGTACAATCGAGTTCATGGTTTATTAGAGCTCGCATGACCAATCATCATACAAAAGTTTTTAATTATGTAATTTACAATAGATCGATCATGAAGTCGTTGATATGTCTGATGTTGATGCTGTCTTGGGCTTTTGGAGTCGTAGCAGGAGAAGAATACAGTCACAAATATGAAACATTTGAAATAGGCTTCTCAACGCCGCTACAAGTAACTGCTGATGTTCAATGGGGCGTCGAAAAGCCGGGTATGTTGATAAAAATGAACTTGAGCACTGGGGAGATGCCCACCCTCTTCCCGCATATCTTCTCCACATGGGACTCGAGAGCTATCACAAAAGCTAACTTAGAGCGGATTTGGACTTCATATGCAAACGGCAACGGCTATGCAGTCCCAACCATCTCCGAGCTCAGTTGCGGCGATTTTCTGGTAGCTGGCAGCATGATGGACAGGGATGGCAAGATCAAGAGAACCATGCGAACCTTCGACTTTGACGAGAATGGAAGGCTTGATTACATCGTATTTTGGAACGGGGACTGGGACATCGATCTCGATCTGTTGAACTACTTAGCCTCTACAACGACAGTAGACCTGCTCTCGTCAAAGGCGGAAAGCCTCGATCCTGCTCAACAGAAGGCCCAGAGGCGCTCACTGCCTGCTTTCAGGCAAGCATTCGTGGGTGGCTCTTGACCTCGGGGTGCATTATCATCATACCACCGATATGCCGAAGTTTTTATAACAGAAAGTCCACTGATATACATGAATGATGAATGATTTTTCAACTCTAATCGGGGGAATTGCAGGCGACGGCATAAATGAGGCAGGAGGCACCATTGCCCGGCTCTTCAACCGACTGGGCTTTCGCATTTTCATGTACTACGACTATCCGTCTCTCATCAGAGGAGGGCATAATTTCTCTGTTGTCAGGGCCTCAAAACAGAATGTTGGAGCGTGCAAGGATCAGATCGACGTCCTCATCGCCCTGAACCAGGATACTGTGGAGATGCACAAATGGCGACTTTTGGATGACTCCTTCGTGATTTATGATGCAGATAGAGTCAAAGCAGATGGCATCAAGCAGAGAAGTTGCGGCATTCCTGTCACCCAGATCCTGAAAGAGGAAGGCGCATTGCCGGTCATGAAGAACTCATGCATACTTGGCGGCTTTTGCCAGGTTGTGGGAATCGAATGGGCTGTTCTGAAGGACGTTCTTCTGAAGCACATTCCCAAAAAGGTGGAGCAAAATCTGAGAGTTGCACGCCGGGGCTACGACTCTGCAGTGGAGTTCTGTCGTATAGAGAGAGCTAGTCGGTCGCAGGATCAGCTCGCCCTTCCAGTCATGACAGGCAACCAGGCCATATGTCTGGGCCTCATCAAGGCTGGCCTTGGAGCCTATGTGGCCTATCCCATGACGCCGTCTTCGAGTTTGCTCGATTTCATGGCCCGTCTAGCTCCCGATTTCGGCCTAAAGGTAGTTCACCCGGAAAATGAGATCGCAGTCATCCTCATGGCCCAGGGATTTGCCTATGCAGGGATCAAGGCCGCAGTAGGAACCTCGGGCGGCGGCTTTTGCCTCATGACCGAGGGCGTCAGCCTGGCAGGCATGGCAGAGAATCCCGTGGTGATAGTCATGTCCCAGAGAACTGGCCCTTCCACTGGCCTTCCAACTTACACCGCCCAGGGCGACCTGCATTTCGTGCTCAACGCCGGCCAGGGCGAATTTCCCAGGTTCGTCGTCTCGCCTGGAGATGCTGCAGATGCCTACTACTGGTCTGGCATAGCCTTGAACATGGCCTGGAAGTACCAGACTCCTGCATTCATACTGTCGGATAAGGTCACGAGCGAGAGCCTGTACAGTTTAGACCTTGATGCAGCAGGAGACGTGTTCGAAGAAGAGCCACTTCTCTGGGACGGGCAGGGAAAGTATAACCGCTACAGTTACACGAACACCGGCGTCTCACCTATGGCGTTCCCTCCCCAAAAGGGCCAGGTGATAAAAGCAGACAGCTATGTGCATGACGAGTTTGGCATAACCACAGAAGATCCGAAGATCGCCAAAGAGATGAATGACAAGCGCCTGCAAAAGGGCAGATCGATGGCAGAGGATCTGGACGGATACGAAACTGTGAAGGTGTTCGGAGAAGAGACGAGCAAGACTGCCCTGCTCTGTTGGGGCTCTAACAAGGGCGTTTGCATCGAGGCTGCCAGGAAGTTCGGACTGAAGGCTATTCAGGTGCTGGTCCTCTCGCCGTTCCCCGAAGCTAAGCTGTTGCAAGCTCTGGAGGGGGTGCACAGGCTCATCGCTGTGGAGTGCAACTCGACTGCCCAGTTGGCCCGGCTGGTGGGCTTTTACGGCATCAAAATCCATGACCGGATTCTGAAGTATGATGGAAGGCCGTTTTCGCTGGATGATCTGCAAGCCGACCTTGGGAGGATTCTGGGATGAACCCCAAAGACCTTGCAACCTACGCCAGGAATACATGGTGTCCCGGCTGCGGAAACTTCTCTATCCTCAACGCCATGAGAGCAGTGCTGGCAGAGTTGGACGGAGAGGGTTATCCGATTGAGAATGTGGTGCTTGTCTCGGGAATCGGGTGCCATGCCAAGATTGTGGATTACTTGAATGTGAACAGCTTTTATTCCATCCATGGCAGAACTCTTCCAGTTGCGACGGCCATAAAGCTTGCAAATCCCGATCTGAAGGTGATCTGCTTTTCAGGGGATGGCGACAGCCTGGCAGAGGGCCTGGACCATCTCGTCTTTGCGGCCAAGAGGAACATCGACATCACAATCATTTTGCACGACAATCGCGTCTTCGGCCTGACCACTGGCCAGTACACTCCGACCTCACCCAAAGGCTTCAGGGGCAAGTCGACGCCCCAGGGCTCAGATGAGCTTCCCATGAACCCGGCAGAGATTATGCTCGTTTGCGGCGCAACCTACATTGCTCGCGGCTACACGCACGGAATCGACCTATTGCAGAGGCTTTTTAAGGAGGCAATAGTCCACAAGGGCTTCTCATTCGTCGATGTTCTGCAGGTCTGCGTCTCCTACTTCAACATGTATGAGGCTTACAACAAGCGCACTTACGAGGTCAAAGGCAACGACACTGGCAGCTTCGAAGAGGCCCAAAGGATCATTCGATCATGGAACTACGACGGAGGCGAGGCTCCCATCCCCTTGGGCAAGTTCTATGAAACAGATGCGCCAAGGCTGGATCAGGCTTTTTTGGACGCCAGGCCAAAAGATCTCGAGAGGCATGCAAGGATCAAAGTGCTGCTGGAAAATTTCATTTAGGTTGCGGTTCAAAAGGATGGTGGTGAGCATAAAAATGGATAAATATGTCTGCAATGTCTGTGGATACATATACGATCCCGAGAAGGGAGACCCGACATCTGGAATTGCTCCGGGGACATCCTTCGAAGACCTGCCGGATGACTGGGTCTGTCCAGAGTGCGGCGCCGACAAAGATCAGTTCGAGAGGATGGAATAGAGGGCCGAAAAATGCTCAGCGAAAAGATGAATGAAGCGCTCAATGTTCAGGCAAATAGAGAGCTGTACTCATCCTATCTCTATCTCTCCATGTCTTACTATTTCGAGTCTGTGAACATGAAGGGCTTTGCAAGTTGGATGAGGGTTCAGGCAGGCGAGGAGCTGGTGCATGCCATGATGATGCTGGACTACGTGGCATCTGCCGGCGGCAGAGCCAGGGTCCTGGCCGTTGAGGCTCCCCGAGAATCCTGGGCATCGCCCAGGGATGCCTTCAGACAGGTCTGGGACCACGAGCGGGCTGTGACTGGGCTTATTCATTCCCTGGTTGGGGTGGCAAAGGCAGAGAGAGACGAAGCTACGAGGAGCTTTTTGCAGTGGTACGTGGATGAGCAGGTGGAGGAGGAGGAATCATCAGATCGCGTCCTGAAATTGGTTTTGGCAGCAGGAGATGACGATGCTGCTCTTTGGGCAGCGGACAGGGAGCTTGGAGAGAGGAGCTTCAAGTTCCCGAGGGGCTTTGAGATGTTTCCCTATGCAGCAGCTCAAAGAACGAGATCGGGCCATTGAGAGGAGCCGCTGAGGCGAGAGGCAAAATACACGAAAAAATATTATTCAGAAGCTAGATTAGCTGTGGCTGGTTTGAGGGATCGATCACATGCCAGAGGCCTTTTTGCTCGCTCCCGAAGGTGTCGCCGGCTGCGGCATCTCTTGAGTATAGATAGAGCGGCCATCCCTTGAAGGTCGTCTGGTTCGATCCGTCCCTCCTGGTTATGGTCGCAAAGTCCACCGCCCTTAAAGTCTCAGGCAGGATCAGCTCCTTGGCATAGAAGGGCGGCCAGGTTGCTGCACATTCATCATAGCATGTGCTGGCGCCATTTCCCTTGGAGTCATCTGAGAAGTAATAAAGTGTAAAGCCCGTCTGGTTTACCAGAAACTGTCCAAGGAACTTCTTTTCGGAGACGTTCACAGTATATTTATCCGGGCTCTCAGCCAGAGCCGGGATCAATAAAACAAGGAGCGCAAGCAATAAAAATACTGGCCTGTAGCTTTCTGACATTGGAGATATCACCCACTTAATTCTCGTCGGCCTGGATAATAAGGGTTTGCCATTTTCGAAGTCGAATTGAGATATGATGCTCATCGCCGTTTTGTGTGGGTGAGACAAGGGCCATCATCTCTCTCATCTACTTCTCCTGATCTTCTCCACGCCGTCCGCCCGAGCCAGATACAGCTCATCTACGTTGTCGAATATTCCGTGCTCCACGACTCCTGGAATCGGGCTGATCTTCGCGGCCAATGCCCTGGGATCCTGGATCGATCCGAAGTCCACGTCCATCACGAGGTTCCCGTTGTCAGTGATCACAGGCCCGTCCTTCCTCATCGCCTGTCGCAGCACTGGGGATCCACCAAGGCTTTGCAGCCTCCGCTCGACGAGCCTGGTCGCAAATGCCAGCACCTCCACTGGAACCGGGCGAGACAGCCTTTGCACGAACTTGCTCTCATCTGCCACTATCACAAATCGCTTGGCAGAGCAGGAGACCACCTTCTCCCTAGTATGCGCCGCCCCACCGCCCTTGATGACGAACAGGTCTGCATCCACCTGATCAGCCCCGTCGATGGCCAGATCCAAGATCGGGTGCTGATTGAGCGACGTGAGCTTTATCCCCGAGGCGATTGCCAGATGCTCAGATTGAAAAGATGTGGGAACACCAAGGAGCTCCAGTCCCTCCTCCCGAACTCTCGCTCCAAGCCTCTGAATCGTCCAGGCCACTGTGGAGCCGGTCCCAAGGCCCACTACCATGCCGCTTTTCACAAGCTCTGCAGCTGCCTCGCCAGCCATCCTTTTGGCATTTGAATTGGTTGATGCGTCTTTCATGGTCTCTCAGCCGACTATCTGGCTCTTCACAGTGGTGAACAATGGCCCACGCAGGTCTATCTTGTGCTTGTGGCTGGTGATATACCTCTCCAGAGCCGGATCTATCTGGATGTTTACGTCGCTTGGGCCGCGCACAATCCTGCTTCGGGTCTCCGAGTCCTTTCCGGCCAATGTCGCCACCTCAACCTCGTAGGCTGCAAGCTCTGCAAAGGCGTCGATGTACCTGATGCCCGTGGTAACGCCGTCCAAGAAAGCCTCCTCCCAGCGGGCAGTGCGCGGAACTCCCATGACATTCTGCTTGTATACCACGATCTCATTTTGGAAGGCCGGTCCGCAAAGCTTGGTGTTCTCCTCTGGCTCTACAACCAATACCAATACCCTGCGCCCGAACAGCTCGCCCTCCCAGGCAGTGAATTCGCATGGTGAAGGCGTGTCGCCGTGCTCAATACATGTCTTAACAACCGACTCGGCTATGGACAATCCGGCTGCAGTTGTGGAAGACTTCTGCACGCTGATCATCTGCGCCATCTCGCGAGCCGTCAGCTCCCAGTCGGTCTGGAACTGAGGGTAGGACAGGGCGCGTACGTCTTTTGAGTTGTGCAGGATCATTGCAATGCGCTCAACCCCCAGGCCCAGGTTCATGACTGGGTAGGGGATGTCATACTGGGAGAGAGCTATGGGCGAATAGATTCCGAAGGTCGCCACCTCAACCCAGCCGCTGCTGTATTTAGTGGCCGAGCCCACAAGCTCAGGATGATAGGCGTATACCTCGATCTGCGTGCCTGGTGTGTAGTACTTACTCCTCTTCTCATCTGGCCTGAACTGGAACTTCTGGAAACCGAACTGGCTGAGCAGTCCGTCTGCGACCGCTTTGCCATCTTCAACTGACACATCCTCGTCCATTATCACGCAGCTTGCCGAAAAGTAGCTCATCAGCCGTGCAGCGTCCTCAGCCTGCTCGCGGCGGAAACAGCGATCCACAGAAAATAGCTTGACTGGGAGCTTTTCGCGATCGTAGAGATGGGAGAGCGATAAGAACCAGCCGGACGTCATGTGGCTGCGCAATGTGCGCGTTGTGGCTTCTGCCACAAGAGCGCGAAACTCGGGAAAGACCTTCTCCAGAACTGTGGAGATCAAAGCGTCATCGACGCTGACAGCTTTGGCAATCTCCTGCACCAAGTCGTCGCCCTCCACCTTTCCCTTCTTGTAGCCGTGCAGAATTTGGCGGACGGCCTCGACCTCATCAGTGGAAAGGGTGCGGCCCACGAGGGCGTTTATTTGGGCGATCCTCTCATCAGAGATGCCGATGTCGGGCCTTGGAAGGCCGGCCAGGTAAAAGCATCTATCGAGCACAGCCAGGGCCTCTGAGCCGAACTGCCGAAAAACATCTTGGGCTTCGACCATCACAGGGTTCATGGCCTCTGAGAAGCCAAGGCGCAAATATGCCTCTCGAAGCTTCTGGATGGTATCAAAGATCGGATGAGGTTCTCCGAAAGAATAAGTGTTTCTTGGATACCTCTTGTTCAAGGAAGGTTTGCCCAGATACCCTCTCCCCTGCTGCCAGGCTTTATCAAAATCCTTTTTGGCAGCCTCTCTGATCTGGATTGGATCGAATCTCATGCAACATAACCTCAAGGCTTCTCAATCTGCAATTCAATCTCGCCGCTTGCCGCTAAAGCCCTGCAGCGAGGCTTTTACATTGGCAAGCTCCAGGGCATTGGTGAGGTCGCCGCGTGTCTTCTCCAGCATAGACCTCGCCAGGTCGCTCTTGCGACGCAGGCCCCTCGTTATGGCATCCGGATAATCGAAGAGCATCAGCAGATAATAAATCTCCTCGATCACTCCCAGGAAATATTCTCCTTCTTTTGCCCTGCCATTGCGTATCAGATCCAGTATATGACGTCGCAGCTCGCCGGTTGTATCGCCCAGCCCCACCAGGTAGTTCACCAGCTCCACGCCGATCTGTTCAGGCGCCAAGATCTCATGCCTGGTGGTGATGGAGTAGAAGGACCTCGCCTCTGCATACTCCTGCTCTGCCCCGTCCACAAATCCCGCATATCGCACGTCCTGATGGTCGGATAGTACCTCTCGGATCTTCTCTAGGCCCGATGCAGCCTCGTCCATGAGCCTCTCGGCCACCTCAAGATCTCCGCGATGCACAGACCTGATGGATGTGGAGCAGACGCGGATCACATTTCGAGAAAGGCGAAACGCCTCTTCTCGGGCCCGATCTTTGGACTCAAAGCTGGCCAGCATGCCCTCGGCGAGATTGTCGAATGTCAGCATTTGTTTCGTCCTTTTGCTATCCAATCTTCATCAATTTTTTGAGACGATTCACAGATCTCTGTCCCTCTTCCAGTGAGCGAGACTCGGTCACAATGCGGCCCTTGTAATCTCTCAGGCAAGAGACGACTTTTTTCCATGGCACAGTGCCATTTCCAACAGGCAGGTGCTCATCCCTCTCGCCATGATTGTCGTGCATGTGGATGTGGATGATCTTGTCCTTTAGCTTCAAGAAGTCCAACACATTTCCGTTGGTATTGGCGTGCCCCACATCGAATATAAACCCAACATTCTCCCGATCTACGGTCTCCAGTATCCCCAAGATCTCTTCGGGCCTTTTGCCCAAGACTGCAGGCATGTTTACCATGTTCTCTACGGCAATTTTGATGTCCAGATCTGCTGCTCGATCGCAGACCTGCTGGATGCCTAGTATCGCCTGGGACCAGGCAGAATCCTGCATTTGCATTCCCAGAGGAGAGAAGTGGCCTGGATGCAGTACAGCCAGACGGGCGAATTCGCTGGAGATGTCCAGGCAGCTCTTCATCTGTCGCACAGTCTCCTCCCAGATCGGTTGGTTCACGGATGCCAAGTTCAAGTCGGAGTACGGCAGATGAATTGTAATCGTGAGATCTGTGGTCTCGATGATCCTCTCGACCTCAACCAGGCTCTCAGGCGTGAGCTTCTGACGCCCTTCATTTACGATCTCCCAGCCGCTGTAGCCCAAGTCCTCAAGCTGATATGCCCAGTCGAAGGGCCGGTCCACGAGCCTGCTGGAGGAGAAGCTAAACATCTTCATCACCCTCGATTTCAAAGAGATCTTCCAGCTCGATCTCTCTGATCGGCACGCCCTTTTCCGTCTGGGGTGCCAGCCAGTCGATCACATGCCTGCCGCCTGTGATTTTCACATGAACCGACCCAAGCGGCTCTTCTTCCGGTGGAAAGCTCACCTTTCCCATTAAGGCTGCCTGCTTGTTGAGTTGGAACTGAATGGACTCGCCCACAAGGCTTCCAAGCATGACGGACCTGGCGGTATCCAGAATCTTCTGCCTCCTCAAGAGCTCGTGAAAGGTCTTCAGGGATTCGGGGCCATCGTAGGCCAGGATGCGGTCGTCGCGAATGTCCATGATCAGCCCGGGAAATATCTTTTCGATCGCCGAGACGACCTTCTCCACACACTCAGTGGGCCTGACGGAAGAGTACACAGAGACCTCGATCGTTCTCATCGCCTCTAGATATGACCTGTCTTGTATCTGAGGATGGCTGCGATGCCTCCAAATGCCTTGAAGAGCTGCTGTCCCTCCTCAAACTCCGAGGAGATGATCTTGACATCGGCTCCACACCTCTCAGCGAGCTTCGACAGATCTGACACAATATCCTCCTCCTCTGCGACTGAGAGGGGGCTGCCGCATTTTTGGCAGCTTCCCACTGGCGCCGACGCGCTCGTTCGGGTTTGGCTGTCGACAAAGTCGCAGCTTCTGTTGGTGCAGACGACCTTGGCACGGGTCTTGCGCAGATCCTCAGATAGAAGAAGAACCTCCACCGCTCCAAGCTCCAGGTTATGGCGAACCTCACTCTCTCCGTAAGCCGCCAGTCCCCTGTCGCTCACCAGCTCCTTCATGAACCTGCGCATGACCAACTTGTCTTGAGTGAGCTCCAGGTCCTGCAGCCTATCTTGAGCCGCATCCACAAGCTCGTACAGCCCAGACTCGTCTGTGTAGGAGACATCGAGAGCGTCCAGGACCTTTCGCTGCAGCTCATGGTGCAGGAAGCCTCCCTCCACGAACTCTTCTTTGGTTGGCGAGGGCCCACCGATCAGGATGCCCTGCAGGTCCTTGGGATCGATCGCAAGAAATGCGTCGTTGGCAGACTCTCCGATCCGGCTGTAGAAGTCATGAATTGCGATCAGCCGGAGCTGCTGGAATCTGTGGCTTGACTGGCCGCCTTTCCTCTGTTTGCCCGGCACCGTTGATGTTAGGTGCTTCAGGGGTTCGATGTACTTGCCTTTCAGCACTCCGATGGTCGCCTCGCGCCTATCCAGGACGATGAGCCCGAATGTTTTCTTGTCGGCCAACATCTCTTCCAGAGGCTCGAGCAGGAACTGGGAATCGCAGTGGTATCTATAGGTTACGATGGGGTCAGGCGGCTCCAGGGCTACGCTATACATCTCTGTCTTGTTGGCGCCTACATCAACGCTTCCGATGAAGAGGACCACGCCGTTCTTAGGAGGCTTTGGGATCAGCTTGAGGCGGGCCATGGCGGACTCAAGGGAGCTCTGAACGCTGAGCCTGGTAACCCTGGACTTGATGTTGGCAGCCTGTCCGTATTCCTCGCGTAGCTGCGCAGTGACATCCGAGATCTGCTTGTCGGGAGGAATATAGAGGGAGATGAGCTCAGTGCCCCTGCCCGTCTTGCTCCGCAATTCATCAAGAAGACGTTTGAACTCATATTTTTCCTGCGCGGTGAACTCCATTATAGCGAATCTCCAAAAAAACTGCTTGGGGCCAAGATATAAAAGGTTTCTTCAAGGGCATTTTTTGAAGCCATGGTTTTACTGCCCTGACATATTGAAACGCCCATGTGCCTTAGGACAAGGCCCACACGTGAGTGATGAAAAACGAGATCTATCGATGTTATGATCTCAGTTTTACATGTGAAATGATGCTTCATGATGTCGATAACTATTATTACTATCAAAATTATTCTTATTAGATATAAATATAACTCGAGCCTGAAATCTATATTTTCAAATAATAATCAGCGTCCTATGAGTCTGACATAGAAGCGCAAAAATTCGACTTATTCAAAAACTATATAAAGATATAAGTTATCTTATAATCTATGGATCAATTAGTTGTTCTCCAGGAGATTTACGCATCATTTTCCAGGGGTGGTGATGATCTCCAAAAGATTGATTCCAAGGGAATCGAGGGGTGCTGCCCGGATCAAGTAGGCAAGTTGCTGGAAGGCGCAAAAAGGGGAAGGATCGAGGAGGATACATGCGAAAAACTGGCTGACTGCCTTCAGGATGTTTATGAGATCAAGAGGCTGGGCGACATCTGCCGAAAGGCTGGGCTCTGTGGCCTTGCCTTAAAATCGTATAACAAGGCACTCTCCAAGAACCACGATCAAGAACTGCAGCCAGTGCTTCAAAACAACCTGGGACAGACCTATGCTCGGCAGGGAGATATATCGAGAGCTGTAGTCTACTACCAAAAGGCGACCAGGGGGTTTGCTGCCATAGGAGATGGCAGCGGCATGGCCCATGTACTGGGAAACCTGGGCTCAGCATATCGCTGCCGCAAAGAGTGGGATAAAGCCATCGAACAATGCTACAGCAGCTTGAAGATCTTTGAGGAATTGGGAGACGAGCAGGGCATTTCGCAGATGAACGGGAGCTTGGGAAGGATATATGCCGAGATGGGCGAGTGCGATCTGGCCACCCGTTATCTCGAACGGAGTTTGACCGACTTTCGAAGGCTTGGCGACAAGAAGAGCGCTGCCTGGGTGCTCGATCGGCTTGGAAGAGTCGCTTGTGAGGGAAAGCAGTGGGACAAGGCTCTCGGATACTACAACCAGAGCCTCGCCCTCATGGAGGATCAGGGGCAGAGCCACAGCACAGGAATTGTGCTCTCAAACCTCGGAAGGATGTACTTGGAGATGGGAGATGCCACTGCTGCATGCGAGTCTCTTGAGAGAGCTGTACAGATGATTCCCAAGAGCATGCAGCCCGGCTACCAGAATGCCCTTTCAGGCCTGGCAGCAGCCTACAGTTCGCTTGCCAAAATGAACCTGCAAAAAGCAGAAGATGAGGATGATGATGCCGGAGAGGAGAGTTCAGCCAGGAAGCAGGCCTCCAAGTACTTTGCCCGTTCATCAGATCGATTCCAGGAATTGGCATCTTTGCTGAAGAGGGAGAATTGTGAGGTCGAGGTCGCAGCAGGAATTGCAAGAAGCTGCTCATACCTCTCCAGGATTTCAGCTCGAGTCCCGGACGAAGAGGCAGTGGCCCTTGCAGAGAGGGCAATTGCAGCCCTTGATAGCGCTATTGCGAACTCAGATGGTCAGAAGAAAAAACGAATTGAGAGCCTGAAGCGGTCCATAGCTGGGATGAAAGAGGCTCTATCCATTGGATTTCTCGGAAGCGAACCCTGGAGGTTGATGAGGGCAGTCACCAATTCCTGCGAGTATCTCGTGGGCGGAGCCTGCATCCCAGGTGAGGCCAATGGTTGCATTTGCGATGCCCTGCGAAATTTGAGCGCGAGCATGGAGGCTGAAAAGAACAAAAAGGATCCAGCAGATAGGCTGAAGGCTGCAGTCGGGGATCTGCAAAGAGCCCAGAAGCATCTTTCGGCTGGCAAGAGCGCGCTGGATGCGCAGAGCGCAGCAAAGATCGGCGAGGCTGCAAAGATCCTCGAGGCGCTTGTAGGCTCAGAAGACTGCCAGAGCCGGGCGGAATTGACCATAAAGGATAGGTTGAACTTCAGGCCGGAGAGGGATGTCCTGCTATTGTTGAGCAGCGTTCTGACAAATTACATTTTATCGTATATCGATGACGCAAATACCATCTACACCTGGGATGAGTCATTGAAATTGGTGCAAAGGCCGATCTCAAGTAAAAAGTCTCCCAGCCAGCTTTCTTGGGATCCAGCGCAGCAGATCGTTCTTGTCGATGCCAGGGAGACTGCTGAGGATGCAGCAAACCACGAAGAATGCTGGCTGGTCCCGGTGGAGGCCAGCGTAGCTTGTCCTTCCAGCGGACAGGTGCAGCTCTTCCGTGAAAGATCAGATGTGGCAGAGGCCGTCAAGCCTGAAGAGCTCAAACTGGTGAACGAGGATGTTACCAATGATGCAAACGAAGGGCCTCAAAGCAGTGTCGAGGTGAATGAGATATCTTCCAAAGCTGCCAAGTCCGGAGAAGAAGATGATCGATCAAATGTCGTAATGCTCGTCAAGGCTCTCGCGATGGTGGTGGTTCTGCTTCTGACGATAGATGCAATACTATATTTGATATAGTTTAAGATAATTGCTGCAAACGCAGGATGAAAAAGAAGCAGCTAGAGATATTACTGGAGCGGCTGGATGGATTTCCCAGTCCCTCGCCATTGCATGAGCAGTATTCAACGCCTGCATCCGTCGCCGCCGAGATGCTCTTTCATGCTTACATGCATGGCGATTTGGGCGTGGTTTGCGACCTGGGATGTGGGACAGGCATCCTTGCCATTGGAGCGGCTCTGCTCGGCGCGCGGGCAATCGGCGTGGAGATCGACCGCCAGGCTCTGGCAGAGGCTCGAAGAAATGCAAAAAAGCTGGGCGTTCATGTGGACTTTGTTTTGGGAAGTGTGAGCTCCATCTCTCTGAAGGGAATTGACACAGTGGTCATGAACCCTCCATTCGGCGCCCAGAGGGCGAGCGTCGGAGATCGCGCATTCCTTTCCAAGGCAATGGAGGTCGCAAAAACGATCTACTCTATTCATAACAAGGGAAGCGAAGGTTTCATTAGAAGGTTTGTAGAACCATGTGTGGTACAGGAGATCTATCGCATTCCATTCCAACTGAAGAGATGCTTCGAGTTTCACAGCAAGGACGTCAAGACCATCGAGGTTGAGCTTTATAGAATAACCTGTTAGATTTGTATTATTTGAGGAGTAAATGACGCAAGACTGCTTCGTGCTCCCTGGAGATGTAGTTGGATCCTCTGAGGAGTTCATTCCCGGAGATTACACCTATGCCAAGGGAGGATTGATTTTCGCTTCAACGACAGGCCTGACCAAGGTAGATTCCAAGACCAGGGCCGCTTATGTTATACCCAAGACGAATGCCCCGCCCAAGCTCTCTCATGGCGATATCGTGGTCGGGGAGGTCATCGACCTTAAGGACAGTCTGGTTATAGTCTCTCTGGCGTTCAAGAAAGGCTATGAGAGCCGTCCGCTTTCGGACGAGGAGGCCACCATCCACATCTCCAATGTGAGGAACTCCTATGTCAAAGACCTACGCCACCTTTTCTCTCTCCGCGATATCATTAAGGCCAAGATCATCGACGAAAGGCAGATGAGGCTATCTACAAGCGATGAGGATCTGGGAGTGATCAAAGCCTACTGCAACCGGTGCCTGACAGGCCTTGTGCGAAAAGATGGGAAGCTGGCCTGTCCCAATTGTGGCAACAACGAGACGCGCAAGATGAGCTCTGCTTACGGACTGGGTGTGGTTTAGTGATTTTGAAGATCATCAATAAGACTGATGACGAAGCTGTCATAGAGTTTGTGGGGGAAGGTCATACTATCCTCAACCTGCTGCGCACTGAGCTGCTGGCAGACCCGCGGGTGAAGATGGCTACCTATGATACTAAATTCCCAATCATGGACAATCCCGTCTTCCGCCTCAAGACACTGGGTGCAGACCCAATAGCCGTTTTGAGAGAGGTCACAGCTCGCATAATAGGCCAGTGCGACGAGTTCAGCAGCTTGTATGCAGAGGCTGTGAAATAGTTCGGCAAAAAGCTCTCTGCCCCGTGGCCAGGCCGAAATCTGGGAATATGCGTCGAGCGAATCGTCTCATCTCTGAGAAGAGCCCATATTTGCTACAGCACGCCTACAATCCGGTGCAATGGTATCCATGGGGAGACGAGGCCTTTGAGAGGGCAAAAAGAGAGGATAAGCCCATCTTCCTCTCTGTGGGATACTCCACCTGCCACTGGTGCCATGTCATGGCCCACGAGTCCTTCGAGGATCCTGAGGTGGCAGCTCTGATGAACAAGGCTTTTATTTGCATTAAGGTGGACAGGGAGGAGAGGCCGGACATTGACAATACGTATATGGCCATTGCCCAAGCAATGACAGGACGGGGTGGATGGCCTCTTACTATCATCATGACCCCCGACAAGAAGCCGATCTTCGCTGCTACATACATCCCAAAGAGAGGGCGCTTTGGGCAGATGGGAATGATGGAACTCATTCCCAGGATTCATACGCTCTGGGAAGGCAATAAAGAGGAGCTGCTGGCCTCTGCCGACGAAGTCCTGGAAGCTTTCAGTCAAACCCAAGCACCTGCGGTGGAATCTTGGAGACTTGAGTTAGATGCCATCATTGCCAGGGGCTATGATGGTCTGTCAGCGAACTATGACGCCTTGAACGGAGGATTTGGCACAGCCCCAAAGTTTCCTTCGCCGTCCAACCTTCTATTCCTTTTACGCTACTGGAAGCGAAGTGGCGATGATGCCGCTTTAGATATGGTAAAAACTACTTTGCTGGCCATGCGCATGGGTGGGATCTACGATCATGTTGGAGGGGGATTTCACAGGTACTCAACAGATGAGAGCTGGCTTGTCCCCCATTTCGAGAAGATGCTCTACGACCAGGCGATGCTTGCCATCGCTTATGTTGAGGCCTTTCAGGCAACCGGCAATGAAGTGTTTGCCAGGACTGCTCGAGAGATCCTTGATTATGTGCTGCGGGACATGACATCTGAGACGGGCGGCTTCTTCTCTGCCGAGGATGCTGACAGCGAAGGAGAGGAGGGAAAGTACTATCTCTGGACCGCAGATGAATTGAACAGCTCCCTGGAAAAAGAAGAGATGCGGCTGATGGTCAGGCTCTTCGATGTGCATGAGAGCGGCAACTATGAGAGAGGACGAAATATCCTGCGCCTCCGGTCTGCACCGCAAGATGCGGCGTCTGTGCTGAAGATGGATGAGAAGGAGCTGCAAAATCGGCTAGAGAAGATCAGGCTCAAGCTCTTTGCCGTCCGCGAGAAGAGAGTTCGTCCAATGAGGGACGACAAGATCCTGACCGATTGGAATGGCCTGATGATAGCTGCCTTTGCGATGGCTGCGCAGGCCTTGCAAGAGCCAAAATATGCCTCTGCCGCCATGAGATCTGCGGATTTTATTCTGAAGGAGATGCGAACAGCCAAATGGCGGCTGCTGCATCGCTACCGCGGTGAGGCTGGCATTCAGGCCAACTTGGATGATTATGCGTTCTTGATCTGGGGATTGATCGATCTTTATGAGACTGTCTTCGATAGGAAGTACCTACAGGCAGCCTTAGAGCTGAACCAGGTTATGTTGCAGCACTTCTGGGACGATAAGCAAGGTGGTCTCTTCTTCACCCCAGATGATGGATCTGCTATTTTGCTGCGCAAAAAGGAGTTTTACGATGGAGCTGTGCCGTCAGGAAATTCTGTTGCCATGCTCAATTTGCTCAGGCTGGCGCACTTCACAGGCGATCTTGCGCTGCAAGATGCTTCAGAGAAGATCGCCCGAGCAGCAGTCGGCGCAGCAGGCAACAGGCCCACTGGCTACGCCATGCTTCTTTGTGCTCTGGACTTTGCCCTGGGACCTTCCATTGAGATCGTCCTGGCTGGAGACAGGGATGACGAAGATATCCAGAAAATGCTGCAGGCCATAAGAGTTCGTTTCCTTCCCAACAAGATAGTGTTGTTGAGATCTGATGAGCAGATAGGAATGCTAGCAAAGTTCGCAAAAAATATGTCCCAGTTAGATGGAAGGGCGACTGCCTATGTGTGCTCTGGACAGCGCTGCCATCTCCCCACCACAGATCTGAAAAAGATGCTGGATCTACTTGCGAAATCAGGCGAGTAACTGAGATCCGGAAAGTCCTATATCCTCAGAGCTGACTTATGAGATTGGAAAAGACTGGGAGGCTAAGGGCTAGATGAAAGACAGAAAGCTCCTCGACGATTTTAGGAAGATGTATCCTGAGAAGTTTGCGCAGCAAGAAGAGATCTTCTCCCACATTCACGCTGGAGATCGGATCTTTATTGGAACTGGCTGTGGCGAGCCTCAGTATCTTGTCCAGGCGCTGGTCGAATACGTCAAGAACCATCCTAAGGCTTTCTTCGACGCCGAGCTCATTCACGTCTGGACCCTGGGCGTTGCGCCTTACACCGATGAAAAGTTCCAGGAGAACTTCAGGCTCGATTCGTTCTTCGTAGGGGACAGCACCAGAAATTCTGTGAACAGGGGCGCTGCGGACTACACGCCCATCTTTCTCTCGTCTGTCCCGGATCTTTTCAGAAGAGAGCTTGTGCCCGTGGACGTTGCACTGATCCAGACCTCCCTGCCAGACAAGCACGGCTACGTCAGCCTGGGAATAAGTGTAGACGTTGTTAAATCCGCTGTAAAGGCCGCCGGGCTTGTAGTGGCTCAGATAAATGCGAATATGCCGCGCACTCACGGCGATGGCTTCGTAAATATAGCGGACATCGACTTCGTCCTCCCGCACGACGAGCCACTGCTCGAATACTCCGTCAAGGCCCCAAGCGACATTGTTCAGAGGATTGGAAGATATGTGGCCCGCATCATAGAGGATGGCTCTACAATCCAGGTGGGTTACGGGCTGATTCCCGATGCTGTGGTCGCAAATCTCAAGGAGAAGAAAGATCTGGGAGTGCATACCGAGCTTTTGAGCGACGGCATCGTCGAGCTCATGAGGGAGGGCGTGGTCAATAACAGCAAAAAGAGCCACAATCCCGGCAAGACCATCGCCTCCTTTTGCATGGGTAGCCGGGAAACGTACGATTTCCTGGACGAGAATCCGGCCATAGAGTTCAAGAGGATAGATTACACCAACAATCCCTTGATCATTGCCAGAAATTACCTCATGACCGCCATCAACAGCGCCATGGAGATAGATCTCACAGGCCAGGCCACCGCAGAATCGATCGGAGGAACATTCTACAGCGGAATCGGAGGTCAGGCTGATTTCATGCGAGGCGCAGTCCTTGCCCAGGGCGGAAAGACCATTCTTGCTCTGCCCTCTACAGCCCTCAACGACAGCGTCTCACGCATTGTGCCTGTGCTGCAACAGGGTGCGGGAGTCACTCTTACGCGGGGGGATGTTCAATACGTTGTTACGGAGTACGGCATCGCCTTCCTGCACGGAAAAAATATTCGAGAGAGGGCTATGGATCTCATCGCCATCGCTCACCCCAAGTTCCGGCCCTGGCTGATCGAAACCGCCCGCAAGATGACTCTGATCTACAAGGATCAGGTCTTCATTCCGGGCGAGAAGGGCATGTATCCAGAGGAGCTGGAGATCTACAGGACGACCAGACGAGGAGTGAATATCCTTCTGCGCCCTGTGAAGATCGCCGACGAGCCAATGCTCAAGGACTTCTTCTATGCGCTCTCCGAAGACAGCATGTATTTGCGATTCTTCTCTGCCAGAAAAGACATGCCTCATCGGAGGCTGCAGGATTTTGTGGTCGTGGACTACAGCAAGAAGATGGAGATACTGGCGATAATCGAGGAGAAGGAGAAGGAGGTCATCGTTGGCCTGGGGCAATATGAACTGAATCCTGCCTTGCATATGGCAGAAGTAGCTCTGGTGGTGAGGGACAACTACCAGGGGAAGGGCGTGGGCACAGAGCTTCTTTCGTACCTTGCTTATCTGGCCCGCAGGCAGGGCCTGCTCGGATTTGTGGCCGATGTGCTGGTGGAGAACAAACCCATGATTCACCTCTTCGAGAAACTTGGATTTTATACTGAGAAGAGGCGCGAAGAAGGGGTATGGGAGATGCGCATGTGGTTTAGAAGCTCTCAAGAGCATGAAGTGGCATGAGGCGGGGATCTACTCATGAGATCAATGAGAATTTGATATATGGGAATATCTTAGGATCTCGTTTGGATCTTATGGCAGAGGTCAGTCGCATTGCGCACTCATCTCCTCTCGAGAATAATGGTTGCCTCACGTCGAAGATGTGACTGGCGGCCTGGGAAATTCTCGAACGCCACAGCTCCTGGGTCTGCGGCTCCACCAAAAGGCCTGATCCAACAACGCCCCTGCAGTGTGGAGAGTTGCATTTGCACATCATAGTCCATTGAAATGAGCTATAAAATAAACCGTAATCGATTGTGATCTCCTCTCCAGCCTGGATGTCTTTGGCAGCAATGTCGCAGTAGATGCCGTCGACAAATAGGGAGAGGATGTTGGCATCGCAGCTGTGGTTTGCGTCTCCGTCGGTTACCACCCAATTGCCATCCTCATCCTCGACTCCAAATTTATATATTCTTTCTTTTTCATCATCTGAAAGGGAGAGAAACTCTGTCTTTAAAAGATAATTATCTTCACTACTATGATAATAGATAATGGTTCCTTCGGGCACGAATTCTCCGGAGAATATTCCCACTCCATCAATCTTACTACTATCTTTATAAATTTTAACCAAGTACATAAAGGACCTCTAACTGTGTTGCTCTCAATTAACAAAATGGAGAAGATCTATATAAGAATATTGCTTTAACTAAATATAATTTTCTAAATAAGATAGACTTTGGAGGACTCCAAAAAAAAGCCACTTCGGAATGGATAACTTTGAAACGGATATATTGTTATATCAGAAGTTAGAA
>JGI11944J13513_1000877_pt1 | contig 26482 bp, 22 predicted proteins | sample TerdegcoTASludge_FD_13513 | JGI IMG/M metagenome (IMG submission 13513) | reverse complement strand
ACGCCCCAGCGGATCGTCTCGGCCAGCCGCTCCCAGTCGGGCCTGCCGTCCTTCACCATCCGCGCCAGGTTGACGGACCCCAGGTTGCAGCTCTCGTAGGGCAGCAGCGGCAGCTCCCCGCAGGGGTTGGTGGCCTCGATGCGCCCCAGGGCGGGGGTGGGGTTCCGGCGGTTCACCGTGTCGACGAAGATGAGCCCCGGGTCCCCCGTACGCCAGGCGCCGTAGACGATGAGATCGAAGATCGTCCGGGCCCTGACCGTCCGGTCCCTTTTCCCCGTGCGGGGGTTGACGAGGTCGAAGGGGCCGTTGCGGCGGACGGCGTCCATGAATCGGTCCGTGACGGCCACGGAGAGGTTGAAGTTGGCGAAGCGGCCCCGGTCGATCTTGGCCTCGATGAACTCCATGATGTCCGGGTGGTCGCAGCGGAGAATCCCCATGTTGGCCCCTCGGCGCCGTCCCCCCTGGACGATCACCCCCGTGGCCGCGTCGAAGATGCTCATGAAGGATACAGGCCCCGAGGCTTCGCCCTTGGTCGTCCTGACGAGGTCCCCCTTGGGCCGAAGGTGCGAAAAGCTGAAGCCCGTGCCCCCGCCGGACTGGTGGATCTTGGCCATGTGGCGAAGGGCCCCGAAGATCCCGTCGATGGAGTCGTCCACGGGGAGCACGAAGCAGGCCGAGAGCTGGCCCAGCGCCGTGCCCGCGTTCATCAGGGTGGGCGAGTTGGGCAGAAAGGCCAGATCGCGCATCATGTCGTAGAAGGTTTCCTCGGCCTCGGTGGGCGAGACGGCCGACCGGAAGCCCTTCTCCGCCCCGGCCACGTGACGCGCCACGCGGCGGAACATCTCGCCGGGGGTCTCGACGATGTTGCGCCCGTCGTCCTTGGTGAGGTAGCGCTTCTTCAGGACCTCCATGGCGTTGATGGGGAATTTCAGGTCGTCCCGCAGCCCCAGGGCCGCCTTGGCCTGCCTCATCTCGGCGCGGCGCTCGCGGTAGAGAATGTAGGCCCGCGCGATGGGGCCGTAGCCGGCCTTCATGAGGCCCTGCTCGACGAGGTCCTGGACGGCCTCGACGCCGGGGGTCGCCTTGCGGTACAGGCGGCTCACGTCGGCTAGCACGGTGTCGGTCACGGCCTCGGAGACGGCGATCGACCTGAGCCGGTCCTGGAGGACCTCGAAGGCCGCCCGCTCGACGGCGTAGCGGATTTTTTCCTTCTCGAAGGGGACGACGGAGCCGTCGCGCTTCCTGATCTTGCGGGGGAGGATGAGTTTAGGCATGCCGATGGCCCCCTGGAGCGGTTGTCTCTGCACTGTTTCTTTTCGCCCTTGACCTTGTTTCACAGGCCCCTGCCCGCCACGTAGTCCGCCAGGTCCGCCACGCGGCACGAGTAGCCCCACTCGTTGTCGTACCAGGCCACCACCTTGGCCATGTTGCCGCGGAAGACCTGGGTGAACTCCATGTCCACGATGGAGGAATGCGCATCGCCCTTGTAGTCCATGGATACCAGGGGCTCCTCCTCGCAGGCCATGATGCCCTTGAGCGGCTTTCGCGACGCCTGCCGCAGGACCTCGTGAAGCTCCTCCGTCGAGGCCGGTTTCCGGAGCTCGGCGGTGAAATCGGCCACGGAGACCGTCGGTGTGGGGACGCGAAGGGAGTAGCCGTCGAAACGGCCCTCCAGTTCCGGGATGATCAGGGCCAGCGCCCGGGCCGCCCCCGTCGTCGTCGGGATGATGTTGCAGCCCGCCGCCCGTGCCCGCCGGAGGTCCTTGTGGGGCAGGTCGAGGATCCGCTGGTCGTTCGTGTAGGAATGCACCGTCGTCATCATCCCCTTCTCGATCCCGAAGGCCGCGTGAACGACGCTCACCGGGGGGGCGAGACAGTTCGTCGTGCACGAGGCGTTGGAGACGATGTGGTGCCTCTTCGGGTTGTATGCGCCGTGGTTGACGCCCATCACGACCGTGATGTCCTCGCCCCTGGCCGGGGCCGAGATGATTACCTTCTTCGCCCCCGCGTCGAGATGAGCCCGTGCCTTCGCGGCGTCGGTGAAGAGGCCCGTGCTCTCGACGACGATCTCGACCCCCTCTGCGTCCCAGGGGATCTGGGCGGGGTCGCGGAAGGCGAAGCTCTTGATCGGCCGGCCGTTGATGATGAACCGGTCCCGCCCCTCGACCACGGTCCCCTGGAAGCGCCCGTAGTTGGTGTCGTATTTGAAGAGGTGGGCGTTGGTCTCCACGTCGAAGAGGTCGTTGACGGCCGCGACCTGGAGCGTGTCCGGATAGCGCTCGAGGATCGCCTTGAGCACCTGACGCCCGATCCGCCCGAACCCGTTGATCCCTACCCGTGTCATGTTCTTCTCCCGTGTATGTCTTAAATCTGCGTCCTTGGGGCCTTTTGCCTTAAGCCCTTAGCCTGATGCCGGCCTTTTTCAATTGTCATCGATCCGGTACTTGTGCTCGACGACCAGGTCGAAATTCGTCTTGAGGGCGCTGTACAGGCGGGCGTTGTCCAGGGCGATGGCGCTCAGGTTGGCGACGGCCTCGAGAAACCGGACCTCCTGCCTGTCGAACTTCCGCTCTTCCCTCGTGTACACCCGGAGCACGCCGATGACCTTCTTTCCCACCTGCAGGGGGACGACGAGGACGGAGCGGATCTTCTCTTTTTTCGCCTCGGCGTTGTACTGGAACCCCTTGTCCGATTGGGCGTCCCGGACCCAGATCGTCCTGCCGCCCAGCGCCTTGCGGTCCACGCCGCTTTCGCGGACCAGCACGGGCCCCTTGACGAGGTACCCCTTCGAAAGCCCGCAGGCGGCCCCCATCATCAGGCGCCTGCCCCGGGCGTCGAGAAGCCGGATCGCGCAGGCCTTCACCCCCATGGCATCCGTCACGCAGCAGGCGATCTTCTCGAGAACCTCCGCCGGCTCGAGGGAGGCGTTGATCACCTTTGCCACCTCGTAGAGGGCCGTGAAGTAATCCCTTTCCTTGCTCGTCATGGCATCACCTTTTCATGTCTGTGCTCTGTTGGCTGTCTCCCTGCCTGTCGCCGGCCGGGTAACCGCAAGCCCGTCGCGAACCGTGTACGACGTTGAGAAGGTATGAAGTTGGGAAGCTTGGACGGGCCCCGCGGCTCTGGGAATTCCCAGACTTCTCCGCTTCCTGACTTCCTTCCGTTCAGGGAGCCTTCCCGTCCGTCGACTCTCCGACGGCCCTGTGAACGTCCTCCAGGAGGGCCGCGGAGAATTTCCGCATGGCCCCGCTCATGGCCTCGGCCAGGGCCCGCGCCGACCTCTCCTTCATGGCCTCCTCGACGGCGTAGGTCTTCTGGAAGACGACGCGTTGCGTGATCTCCCGCCGCGTCGTATCCAGCAGCGTCACATCGGCGGCCAGGCGCGCCGCGGGCCCCTTGCCCCCGTGGGTCTCCAGGAATTCGGCCACGGTTCCCGCCAGGACAAACCGCACCTCTCCAGGGTCCTCGGAGCCGAGCACGGCCTTGAAGGCGCCGGAGGCGCGCAGGTCCCTCAGCAGGAAATCCGTGACCATGTCGCCCGGCGTCACTCGCCAGCGCTCCCGGCTGTAGGAGCTCATCTCGAAAGGGAAAGACCGGTAGACCATGGCCGTCCCCGCGAAGGCCCGGGCCGCTGCGAAGGGCTCTACGCGAATCGCGGCGTGCGCCTTCAACCGTTCCGGGGCCGCCGGCGGGGAGTACTCGGGGAGGTAGTGCTTCACCCCGTAGGCCGACCTCCCGCCCCCGCAACCCATGATGACGATCAATGCCGATAAAATACAAAGAAGCCGTTTCATTGTTCCTCCGCCTGTCCGCGCTTCTTAACTTCATATCTTCCTAACTTCCGTATTTTGCTAGTCCCGCCGGCCCGCCGGGGCGCTGCCGCTGAAAAGGAGCTCCGAGGGGTTCGACTCCAGCCTCTCGAGGAGCCTCTCCAGGGTCTCCGAGGCGCGACGCAGGTTATCGCTCATGACCTGGACATCCCGGGCCGTCGTCCTCGACGCCCTCGAGAGGTGATCCACGGCCCGGTTCGCCTTCTCCGCCGTGTCGGCCAGCCGCAGGGCCTTGATCTCGTCGCGGGTCATCGCGATCAGCGACCGCGCCTCGGCAAGGGCCGCCCGCGTCTCCTCGGCGATCCCCTCGAGCCTGCCCTCCGCCGTGATCTTCTCGACGCGGGCCGCGGTCCGGTCGAGGTTGGCCGAGATCGACTCCAGGTTCGCCAGGACCCTCTGCGTCCGGGGGCCCGAGAGGAGATCCTCCGCCGCCCTGGCCGAACGGGTGATGCTCTTCGAGATCCCCTCGAGGTCGACCTGCTTGATCTTTTCGACGATCTCGTCGACACCCGATAAGATCTGGCGGATCTGGGACGGCCTCGACGGGATGATGGGGTACTCGGAGGCGAAATCCAGCCGGGGCGAGAAGTCGGGCTCCTCGGGGTCGCGCCGGTCGAGCTCGACGTAGACGATGCCCGTGATCCCCGCGACCTTCAGGGAGGCCACGGTGTCCTTCTCCACGTCATCGCGCAGCCGGATCTTCATGACGATCTCGATGAGGCGGTTGTCGGGTGCCACCCGGATCTCCTCGACGCGGCCCACGTCCACACCCCGGTACTTGACGGCGGAGTCGCGCTGGAGCCCCTGTACGCTCTCGTCGAAGTAGGTGGCATAGCGGACCCCCTTCTCGAAATACTTCGAGGCGCCGACCCAGATGATGGCGGCCACCGCGAGGAGGGCCCCCGCGGTCACGAAGATGCCGAGCGTCCTGCTGGATACCTTTCTGGCCATGGCAATCGTTCTCCCTCTAGTCCGCCAGGCGGTTGAAGAAACGGTTGACCCGGGGGTCCGCGGACGTCTCCCGGAGCTCCTGCGGCGTGCCCCGGGCGATGATTCCCTTCACGTCCTTGTGCAGCATGATGACCCTCTGCCCGAGGCTGAAGATCGAGGCCAGCTCCTGGGTGACGAAGACCATGGTCGTCCCGATCCCCTCGTTGAGGCTGCGGATCAGGATGTCGAGTTCGGCGGCCGTGACGGGGTCGAGACCTGCCCAGGGCTCGTCGAAGAACAGGAACATGGGGTCCAGCGCCATGGCCCGCGCCAGCCCCGCCCGCTTCCGCATGCCCCCGGAAAGCTCGGCGGGCATGTGGTTGTCATAGCCCGCCAGGCCGACGAGGCCGAGCTTCATCCGAACGATGTCCCGGATCAACCCCGGCGGCAGGGCGGTGTACTCCGCAAGCGGCAGGGCCACGTTCTCGGCAAGCGACATCGACCCGAACAGGGCGTCGGCCTGGAAGAGAACGCCGATCCGGCTACGGACCCGGTTCAGCGTCTCCTCGTCGGCCCGGGTGATGTCGACGCCGTCGATGACGACCCTGCCCCTGTGGGGCTGGAGGAGCCCGATCATGTGTTTCAGGAGCGTCGACTTCCCGCAGCCGCTTCCCCCGAGGATCATGAATCGTTCGCCCCGCCGGACCTCGAAGCTCACGTCCTCGAGGATCGTCACGTCGCCGTAGCGCGCGGTGAGCCCCTCGACAATGATGACCGGATCGATGTTCGGTGATTCCAAGATGATCCCTGTTTTGACGGCAAGGTGTCGCGTCTAGGCCCGGCCCGGCGCTAGCCCTATGCCTCCACGTCACTGCCGGACGTAGTGCAGCATGATGGCGAAGGCCGAATCGGCCACGATGATCAGGAAAATCGCCGAAACCACCGCCGAGGTCGTCGACTGCCCCACGCCCTCTGCGCCGCCCCGCACCTGGAATCCACGCTGGCAGCCGATCCCGGCGATCAGCATGGCGAATACCACCGCCTTGACCAGGCTCGTGGCGAAGTCGAAGATCCGGATGCTGGCCTTCGTCTGCTGGATGTAGGTGAAGGCCGTGAGGTCCAGCCCCGTGATCCCCACGATGAGGCCGCCGAGGATGGCGAAGAAGTCGGCGTAGATCGTCAGGATGGGGACCACGAGCATCGCCGCCAGCACCTTCGGGACGGCCAGGAACCGGATCGGGTCGAACCCCATTGTCACCAGGGCGTTCACCTCGTCGTTGACGACCATGGTGCCGATCTCGGCGGCGAAGGCCGAGCCCGACCGGCCCGCCACGATGATAGCCGTCATGATGGGACCCAGCTCGCGCACCATGGCGATGGTCACCAGGTTGGCCACGTAGAGGTTGGCCCCGAACTGCTTGAGCTGCAGCGACGACATGAAGGCCATGATCAGGCCCAGCAGCAGGCTGATGAGCGCCACGATGGGAAGCCCGTCGGCCCCGGCCCGCTTCATGGTGAATTTGACCTCCTCCCATCGCACGCTGCGCGGGTGCGCCAGGCAGAAGGCGAGGGCCGCGACGAGTTCCCCGACGAAGGACATGACCTCCAGGAAGTCCCGGTACTGGCGGCGAGCCGCCTCGCCGAGCTTCACCACGACGGCCGGGCTCTCGGACTCGGGCCTGAGCGGAGGCCGCTGGAGCGCCTCCCGGTCGATGAGGCACAGCAGACCGTGGTCCCTTTCGGACACGCCGAGAATCTCGAAGGGGATCCCGCGCGAACGGGAGAGGTTCTCCATCTCGATCAGGGCCAGCGCACCGGCGCTGTCGAGGTACTCCACGCCGGAGACGTCGACGGCGATCTTCCGGGGCTCGAGACGCCCCGGGACGGCCTGAAGCTCCGCCATGAGGGGCTCGAGGCTCTCGAGGGCGAGGCGGCCTGCGAGGCGCACCGTCGCCTCTGCACCCCGGGTTCCCTCGACGCTCATCCTGTATCCGGTATTGCCGATCTCTGACATCGCTCCCGTTCCGGGCGGGGCTCAGCGGCCCAGGTCGACCCTCTGGAATTCCTCCTCGGTGAGACCGTGGCGGTTCACGAGGTCCGACTGATCGAACGCCAGCACGAGGAGTCCCACCGTCTCGCCCCGACGTTCCAGGGGGATCGCCACCACGTAGAGCGCCGTGCGGTCCTGCAGGTAGAGCTTCGTCTTGACGACCCTGCGTTCCTTCAGGGCCGTTGAGACGACGTCGTATCGCGAGTAGTCGAGGCGGCGGATCGGCGCCCCGGGCGTTGCGGAGGCAAGGGTGATGCCGTGCCGGTCCAGGACGGTGATGCCGCAGGCAAAGGGGCGGCCGCTCTCCCGGGCCAGGGAACAGGTCTGTTCCAGGATGCGTGCGGCTGCCCGGGGTTCCCGGTTCGCCGCGGCATCCGTCAGGGAAGCCGAGAGGGACTCCCGGGCAGCCAGAACCTCCTTCCGGAAGGCCTCTTCGGCCTTCGAGGGGCCGGGCGCCGGAGGTGCGCAGGCCGCCGCAAGCGCCGCGGCGAGCGCCGCTGCCGCACCCCAAGACCGTCTGCGGGTCCTTCGCGCCGCTGGGTTACCCGCCACTTTATGACCCCCCCGGTCAGAATCGGGCTCGGAAACGACCGCTCCCGGGTCGAAGTATAGCAAAAAGGGGACGGGAATTCACGGTTTCTTGAAGGGACGGCGCGCCCCTCCCCCCGAAACAGGCAGGGGCCGCCGGTTCCGCAGGCGGCCCCTGTCGCAGAATAAACGGATCGTCAGGGGTCAGCGCAGGCGGATCTGGAGCGAGCCCCTGTCGCGGGTGCGCCCGTCCACGATCGAGACCAGGATCTGCTCCCCCGGCTTCACCTGGGCCAGGGCCCCCGAGAGGTCCTGCGCGCTCGAGAGCGGCATCTCGTTCACTTCCAGGATCACATCCCCGGGCTCCAGCCCCGCCCTGGCGGCGGGACTTCCCGTCTCGACGCGGGTAATGGTCACCCCTTGGCCCGGCCGGAGCCTCAGGCGGGACGCCTCCCTGGACGTGACGGGCCTCACCGTGATGCCCAGGCGCTCCTGGATCGGGACGGCGGAGGCCCGGGCGCGGCTCTCCAGGGACTCGATCCGAAGCGGGACATCGCGCCTCTTCCCCTCGCGCAGAACGGTAACCTTCACCTCCTTGCCGATGGGCGAGGCGGCCGCCTCGTTGCGGAGCTGCGAGGCGTCGCGGATCTCCTTGCCGTTGTAGGCGACGACGACATCGCCCTGCTTGAGCCCGGCTTTTTCCGCCGGGCTCGCCTTGTGGACCTCGGTGACGAGGGCGCCGCGGGTCCCCTCGATGCCCAGGGTCCGGGCGAGGTCGTGCGTGAGATCCTGCACGGAGACGCCGAGCCATCCACGCTCGACTTTCCCCCTGGCGATCAGTTCGCGGGAGATGTAGGTGGCCATGTTGCTCGGGATCGCGAAGCCGATTCCCTCGAAGCCTCCCGACGTGGAGGCGATGGCGGCATTGACGCCCACGACCTCGCCGCGCAGGTTCAGAAGGGGCCCGCCGCTGTTGCCGGGGTTGATGGCCGCGTCGGTCTGCAGGAAGTCCTGGTAGCCCGAGGGGTCCGTGATCCCCCGGCGGTGCTTGGCGCTGATGATGCCGGTGGTCACGGTCTGATCGAGGCCTCGGGGGTGTCCGATGGCGACGACCCACTCTCCCACCTCGACGGCGTCGGAGTCGCCGAACCGCACGTGGGGAAGGGGCCTGCCGGCGTCGATCTTGACGACGGCAAGGTCGGTTTTCGGGTCCGTCCCCACGACGCGGGCCTCGTACCGGGACCCGTCGGCGAGCAGCACCTGGACCTTCGAGGCCCCGCCGACGACGTGGTTGTTGGTCAGGATGTGGCCCTGGGCATCGGTGATCATCCCCGTGCCGAGCCCCCTCATTTCCCGCTTGAACCTTCGGGGCGCCTGCTGCGGGTCCTGGAAAAAGCGAAAGAACGGGTCGCCCTCGAAGGGCATGACCGGGCGCCGGACCTCCTGGCTTCGGGTCACTTCGATATGAACCACGGCCGGGATGTTGTCCCTGGCCACGCGGATGATGGCGGTGCTCAGATCCGTGGGGCCTGCCTTCTGGGCGTCCGCGCTCCCTGCAAGCGCGAGGGCGAGCAGGACGAGCCCCGGAAGGACGAGGGTCCGCCTTCGGACCGGTGTCGAGGGCTGAGCTCTGTTCATGGCATGTCTCCCTGTGTACTCGTAGTCCCGCGCCGGAGCCCGGAGCCGGGTCTGCGTTGCGGAGGCTTTACGTTAACCGAAAAGCCGGGGAAATGGCAAGAATGGAAGTGGCTGCGCGCCGGTGAAACGGGCCGTGAGAGGGGCTTCTGCGGCACCGCGCGCCGGGAATCCGTCGGGGAGGGGTTTCGGGGAAATCAAGCTTTTTCTGCACAGGGGGGGCGAAAATGCCCCTTTTTTACGTATGTTGTTGATGTTGTTCAGATATGATTGGAAAAGGACATTTTTCCCTTGCATTCTGCGTCTTCATTTGTAACATTTGTCATGACGAAGTTACCCATGGTGCAGACGCTAACAGCCGACTTTATTCAACGAGCCCTTCCGGCACCGTTCTCACGCTGACACTTCCCAGCGCAACCTCCTGTGAAAAAGCCCCGCGACACGAGCAGCCGGAAGGGGGGCAGGACGGGAGGAGAAAGGAGGCGACAGACATGAAAGCTGCTAAGTATCTGGCATTGCTCGGGATGATCGTCGGCGTCGTTTCGCTGACCAGCCTGAATTTTTCCGACGAGGCCGCTTCCAGCGGCCTTGGCTTTGAATTGAACTGGGAAGAGGAACGTGCCGTCGAGCTGATCGTGGCCCACCTGTCGGAGAAGAACGCCCTGATCCCGGACGAGGAACTCCGGGAGGTGGCGCGGACCATGTACGATGCCTCGAGGCGCTACGAGGTCGACTACCGGCTGGTGCTTGCCGTCATGGACGCCGAGAGCAACTTCCGCCACGACGTGGTGTCCGATCGCGGGGCCATCGGGATCATGCAGGTCAAACCCGTCGTGGCCCGCGAGTTCTCCGAGGAGGTGGGGATCCCCTACAGGCGGGACGTCCTCCACTGCCCCCATGCCAACGTCCGGTTCGGCATCTATTACCTCTCGTGGCTCAGCCGTCATTACGACAACGAGTATGCCGTCCTCCACGCATACAACGTGGGTTTCACCCGGGCCCGGCAGAGCATGCAGAGAAACAGCGAGCCGAAGACGTTCTACACCCGGAAGGTCATGGAAGAGTACGAACGGAACCGCTCCCGGCTCCCGGGCGTCTGAGAAACGCATCGGGGAACAGGCATCCGTCGGCAAGGAAAAGCCCCCGCTTCCGCGATGGAAGAACGGGGGCTTTTTGTATCCGTCTGCCTGAGCCTTGCAGCCTTTCAGCGCCAAAGGGACTTCATCCACTCTGAGACGTTGAACCCGTCCCAGCGCTCCCGCATCCCGTCCCTCAGCGGCAGCATGATGTTGATGTAGTCGTCCGTCCAGGGGACCGCCTCCTTCAGGCCGTCGCCGGGGCCGAAGGGGATCCAGCCCTTCCCGGCAAGGGCCGCCAGCCGCTCGGGGTTCCTGGCGAGCACCACGCACCACGTGGCGCTCTGGTTGGCCTTGAGCTCGGTTTTCGGCGTCGGCACGTTGACGGCGCCGGCAAGGCCCAGCTGGGCTGCAACGGCCTTGATGACCGGGCGCAGCTCGTAGTATCGGTTCGACACGTGGAAGAGGATCACGCCGTTGCTGTCGAGCCGCTCCAGGTAGATCTGGATCGCCTCCCTTGTCAGCAGGTGGGTCGGGATGCCGTCGCCCGTGAAGGCGTCCATGTGGATGATGTCGTAGGGGGGCTCATTGCGGTCGCTGTTCTGCATCGCGAGCCTCCCGTCCCCCACGACGACCCGAACGTCCCCCTTGCACTCGTTGAGGAACGAGAACCAGTGCCGGGCGATCCCCTCGTTGTCGGGGTCGATCTCGTAGTAGACCATGGTCTCGCCCTGCTTTACGTAGGCCGCCGCTGCGCCTGCCCCCAGCCCCAGCACGGCCATCCGCCGCAGGGGGGGCGTCGTTTCGTAGACATCCGCGATCCCGCCGCCGATGAAATAGTACATGATCGGGGTCGGGCGATCCTCGGGGTCCAGCAGCTGCGCGCCGTGGATGGTCCGCCCGTGGAGGAGCTGCCTCACGTCCTGCGGGGAACTTGCCACGTCCCAGATCGTGTAGGTGCCGTAGAAGTTCCGGTGGCGGAAGCGCACGGGCTCCTGAAGGGTCTGCCAGCCCTCCCTGACGATGAGGAAGACGAGAAAGGCCGCCAGGACGGAACGGCCGACGACGGCGACGTAAGAAATGCCGGTCCGCAGACGGGCCAGGGGCCTCTCCCGGCACCACCAGAATGTGGGGGCGAGCAGCAGGAGGATGATCGGGTATTCGTAAAGCGCCGAGAACAGAAAGGGCGCCCCGAGGCTGATCATGGCCCCGCCGATCCACCCCCCCAGGGCCGCCGCCAGGTAGAAGTTCGTCAGGTGCGAAGCCGGGGGCCTCAGCTCGTAAAGCGTTCCATGGGAAATCAGGCAGACCAGGAAGAATACGGCCAGGTGACCGATGATGGCCAGCCAGTGCACCGGCCCCAGGAGATACATCAGGATACCCGCCAGCAGGATTTCGGGCCACGCATTGCGCAGGAAACGGGGCACGCCGCCGCCGGTCCGGAAGGTGACGATGAAGCTCCCCAGGTACAGGGCGAGCGGCAGGATCCAGGTGAGCGGGAAGGAGCCCACCTCGAGGGCGATGTAGTTCGTCACGGCCAGCAGGAACGCCGAAGGCAGGCTGGAGAGAAGAAGCCACTTCCCGTAATCTGCCGCGGCGATGGCCTTCGGGGCGGACGGCCCTGCCCCCCCGCCGTCATCCGCCGACGGCCCGAGGTTCGGGCGCAGCAGGACCCACGAGGCGACGACGAGGGCGGCGTAGAGCACGTAGGTCAGGCTCCAGGCCACGCTTTGCAGCCTCACCCCCATGAGGGGCTCGGCCACGAAGGTGTATCCCAGAAGCGCGATGAGCGACCCCGCGTTGGAGGCCGCGTAGAGGGGGTAGGGTTCCTGGTGTCGTCCCAGGGGGGAGCGGCTCAGCCAGGCCTGGGCCACGACGGCCGTCGTGGAGAGCACGGCAAAGGGGATCGCCACGTATACCGACAGCACATAGAGCAGGTGCGGCAGCGGGGCGTGGGGGTCCGGCTGGGCATGGACCTGGAGGGGCAGGTTCACCAGGGGCAGGGCCAGGATGGCCAGGTGCCAGACGCCGATCTTCCGGGCGAAAAGGTGGGCGTAGAGATACCCGATGAACAGGACGGCCTGGAAGAACATCAGGCAGGTCAGCCAGACGTGGGCCGCACCGCCGAAATAGGGGGTCAGCAGACGCCCCGTGAGCGGCTCGAGCCCGAAGAGCAGGATGGCCCCGCAGAAGACCATGCCCGTCAGGACCGCCATGGCCAGCCGCTCGTTTCCCGCATCCGTCGTTTTCATTCTTCCCGACCTCCGAAAGCGGTATTCCATACCCCTAATCGGACCGTCGGGCAAGCTGTTTTTTGGCCGTGAGCCGCAAACCAAAAAACCTGGAATGACGGAGCGCATTCCCTTCCTCCAACATTCCAATCCGCCCTCTTCATGGGTGCCTGCGTGTGAAGGGAAGGGTCAGGAGCTGCACGAGGCCGAGCCTCGAGGGGTCGCGGAAGTTCGCCAGGCCGATCGTCATCCCCTCGTGGCCCCGCTCGGGCTGGGGGCGGTACGTCCCGAAGAGCCGGTCCCAGAGGGAGAGGTTGAAGCCGAAGTTGCTGTTGCGCTCCCGGATGACGACGGAGTGGTGCACCCGGTGCATGTCCGGCGTCACGACGAACAGCCGCAGGGCCCCGTCGAGCCCGAGCGGGAGCTTCAGGTTGCTGTGGTTGAACATGGCCATCGCGTTCAGGATGACCTCGAAGAGGATGACCGATACGGCAGGCGGGCCGAAGAGGTAGACGAGCCCCAGCTTGATCCCCATGGAGAGGACGATCTCCACCGGGTGAAACCGGATCCCCGTCGTGAGATCGAAGTCGAGGTCGGCGTGGTGAATCATGTGCAGGCGCCACAGCGTCGGCACGTGGTGAAAGAGGACGTGCTGGATGTAAATGAAGAAATCGAAGAGGACCACGCCGGCGAAAACGGCAAGCCCGAAGGGAACCTGGATGGAGTTCAGCAGCCCCCATCCTTGCTGTCGGCACAGGAGGGCGAATCCCGCGGGCAGCACCGGGAAGAGGAGTCGGACGATCAGCGTGCTCAGCGTCACGATGCCCAGGTTGGCAACCCACCGCGCCGCCCTGGAGGTCGTCAGGGTGCGCCTCGGGGCCCTTCGCTCCAAGAGCGCGAGGACGAGAAGGGTCCCCAGGAAGAAGGCCAGGCGGATTTCGGCTTCGTGCTCGAGCATGATCCTTGCCGCTGGAATGCTGGAGTATTGGAATAGTGGAATAATGGATGTCGAGAACGGGAATCCCTCTTCATCCCCAATATTCCATCATTCCATCGCCCCCTTGTAGGTCAGCGCAGCTTCCCGCAAGGCGCATTACAGGCGTACCGGCAGCCCCCTGCTCTTGAGGTACTCCTTCACCTGGCGGATGCTGAAAGTCCGGTAGTGGAAGACCGAGGCGGCCAGGAGGACGCTCGCGCCGCCCTTCGCGACGGCCTCGTAGAAATGCTCGAGCTTGCCCGCCCCGCCGGAGGCCACGACGGGCACGGTGACCACGTCGGCGATGGCCTTCGTGAACTCCAGGTCGTAGCCTGCCATGGTGCCGTCGCCGTCCATGCTCGTCGGCAGGATGACCCCCGCCCCGAGGGATTGGCACTGCCGGGCCCATTCGACGGCGTCCTTGCCGACGGGCGTCGTTCCGCCCGCGATGACCAGCTCGAAGCCCGAGGGCATGGCCCTGTTGCGCCGCGCGTCGATGGCGACGGTGATCCGGCCCGATCCGTACCTCTCGGCCGCCTGCCGGACGAGTTCCGGGTTCTTCACGGCGGCGCTGTTCATGGAGATCTTGGAGGCCCCGGCGCCGAGCACGAGCTCGACGTCCTCGAGGCTGTTGATCCCGCCGCCCACGGTCAGCGGGATCGTGATGACGGCCGAGACCTGACGGACCCACTCGAGCCGGGTCTTGCGGTTTTCCACGGTGGCCGCGATGTCCAGCATCGCGAGCTCGTCGGCCCCTTCCTTCTCATAGAAAGCGGCGTTTTCCACGGGGTCTCCCGCGTCGCGGATGTCCACGAAGTGGACCCCCTTGACGACACGGCCGTCTTTCATGTCCAGGCAGGGCATGACCTTGATCGGATCCATCGTGCTCTCCTCCTCGGTACAGAATTGGAACGGACGATGGATACCCGATTTGGGCCTTTCCCTTCAATCTTATTTTTTCTCGAAGAGCTTCAGGTATTCCCCGTAGCCTTCCTTTTCCAGGTCTTCTTTCGGGATGAAGCGAAGCGCCGCCGAGTTCATGCAGTAGCGCAGGCCCGTCGGAGCCGGCCCGTCGGGGAAGACGTGCCCGAGGTGGGAATCCCCGTGCCTGCTGCGCACTTCCGTGCGGACCATGAAGTGGCTCCGGTCCGTCCGCTCGACGACGTTTCCGGGTTCCAGCGGCTTCGTGAAGCTCGGCCAGCCCGTCCCGGAGTCGTACTTGTCCAGGGAGCTGAACAGGGGCTCCCCCGAGACGACGTCCACGTAAATCCCCTCGCGCTTGTTGTCGTGGTACTCGTTGCGGAACGGCGGCTCCGTCCCGTCCTTCTGCGTCACCTCGTACTGAAGCGGCGTGAGCCTCTGCTTCAGGACGGCCTCGTCGGGCCTGGACCAGGTCTTTGCGGCGGGGGCCGCGGGCTCTGGTTTCTCCTCGCCCCAGGTCTTCTTCAGGAACTGATCCCGCCCCGAGTTGGAGCGGTAGAACCGGTAGCGCAGGGGGTTCTTCTTGTAATAGTCCTGGTGGTAGTCCTCGGCCTCGTAGAATTGCGTCAGGGGGAGAATTTCCGTCGCCACGGGCCTGGAGAACTTCCCGGAGCGCTCCAGCGCGTCGCGCGATTTCTCGGCGAGCCGTTTCTGCTCCTCGTCATGGTAGAAGACGGCGCTGCGGTACTGGGAGCCCCGGTCGACGAACTGCCCGCCTCCGTCGGTGGGGTCGATGTGGCGCCAGAAGACCTCGAGGAGCTGTTCGTAGGTGACCGCCCCGGGGTCGTAATGCACCTGGACGGCCTCCAGGTGCCCCGTCCTTCCCGAGGAGACCTCCTCGTAGGAGGGGTTTCCTTTCTTTCCCCCCGTGTACCCCGAGATCACCTTGAGGACCCCGGGCACCTTCTCGAAATCCGATTCGGTGCACCAGAAACAGCCCCCCGCAAAGGTGGCGACCTTCGTGCTTGCGCTTTCTTTCGTCATGGGAGTTTTCCCCTCGACGGCCTTGGGTTCCGAGCTCCGGCAACCCAGGGCCAGAATGAAAATGACAACGGCGATGATCCCCTTGTTCATGGCCACGGCATGGTCCCTCACATGGGGTCAATATGGGGTCGCCCCGGACGTTTGTAAAGGGCCGCGTAAAAAAAGGCGCCCCGATGGGGGCGCCTGCTGCGGGGGGCCGGTTGCGCTATCTCCTCCTGCCTTTTTTTTCTTTTCGCATGTCGGCGGCCATCTTTCGGATCTCCGTGATGTCCGAGACCATCTTGCTCCAGCCGTACCACAGGGCGTAGTCCGGGTTGGCGTGGAAGGTGCCCTGGAACGTCCGCATCCTGTGCTCCAGGAACATGAGGTAGAGCTTCTGCTCGATCGACGTCGGGGCGTCGTGGAACGCCAGCAGGTCGGGGTAGGGATAGGCGTAATGCTCCGATTTGCGGATGATTCTGTCCCTGTAGAGCCCCGCGACGATCTCGATGGCCTCGGCAAGCAGCCGGTCCGCCTCGCGGATCATCATGTCGCCCTTTTCGAGTTCTCCCCTTGCGAAGTTCGGCGAGTGGCACTGGCGGCAGTTGGCGAACATCCGGTCACGCTCTTTCTGCCAGTCCTCCCGGGTCGTCCGGAAGACGTCCAGATCTTTGAGCGCTCCGAGGCGGGCCGTCGGCTTCCCGGAGGGGTCGAGGGCGCCGAGACCCTTGAGAATCGTCGTCCGGTCGGCGGCCCACTTGGGGTCATCCGGCATGGGGAGCCTGACGGCCACGAAGCCCCAGGCCGTTCGCACGGCGTGGTTTCCGCCCGTCATGTGGCAGCTCTGGCACGTGGGCGCCGCGGCGCTCTCCGGCAGCACGCCGATCTGCTTCAGCAGGTAGCGCACGCCGTGCTTGGAGGAGGAGTACATCTCCCACTGGGGATGGTCGATGCCCATGTGGCAGGTCTGGCAGGCCTGGGGCTGCTGGGCCTCCTTCTTCGAAAAGAGGTGCCGGGTGTGGCAGGAGTCGCAGGAGGCGACCCCGAACTGGCCGCCCTGCTTGCGGAGCTCCTTGATCTCGACGTCCGTCTTGATCCCGATCTTGTGGCAGCCGCCGCATCCCTTCATGCCGTCCATCAGGGCCATGGGCTGCATGTGGAAGGTGGGCATGGCCTTCATGGCGGCCCATGCCTTGGCGTGCTTTCCGTCCTTGAACTGCTTGACCTGGGTGCCGTGGCAGTAGGCGCATCGCTCGGGAGTCGGGATCTCGGCCAAAGCGACCGTCTCGGGGGAGAAGTGCTTGTCGCCGTGGCAGACGGCGCAGTCGACGCCCTTCCGGCTGTGCCTGCTGAGCTTCCAGTCCGATACGATGCCGGGGGTTATCGCCGCGTGGCAGTCCACGCAGAGCTTCGCCGACTGGATCGCCTTCTTCTCCGTGGGGAAACCCGCCTTGACCCAGCCATCCCAACCGTCCGCCAGGGCGTAGACCTTCGTGTATCCCCGCTTGGTAAGCTCAACCGCCCCCCGGGCGGCCGTGTACTCCTTGGGTCAGGCTCAATAGAGGACGTAGGTGGCGTCCTTCTTCGGGTGGTTCTTGACGAACTCGTCGAAATGTTCCGGCTGGACGAACACGGCCCCGGGGATCTTGGCGTCACTCTGCTCGTATTGCCGGATGTAGCGGATGTCGACGATGACGACATCGGGCTTCCCGAGCATGCCCTTGACCTGCTCTTTCGTCAGCCGTGGCACCTGCTCGACGGATGCAGGCTGTGAGGACCAGCCTGCAAGGGCCACGAGCGAAAGCAATGCCGCCAAGAAAACAGTGAGGATCGGCTTCGCCATCATGTCCGGAACCTTTCTGTAGCGTTGATGATCGAGAAGGGCGCGATCAACCGGAACCAATCTACACTTTTTCCCGGGATGCTGCCAACCGTTTTCTTTCGGGGAGTCCCTTGTAAAGGACGGGAAGGAGCATTACTGTATAAAACGTCGCAGGAATGTAAACAGGGAGGAAGACCATGCCGCACAGACTTGCCGCTGCACTGCTGCCTGTTGTCGTTCTGGCCCTCGGGTCCTACGGGTGCGCCCCGTCGATGACCTACCGGGAAGGCCCCCTGGCGACGGATCACCGGACGCTTTCGAAGGAGGACCTGGATCGCTACGCCGCCCGGATCGACGAGGAGATCGCGCGGATCGAGAAGGGGGCGCCCCCTCCTGCGGATGTCCCGCGGGAGGCCTATCTCGCGGACCTCAGGTCCCGGCGATACGAGGTCAGGACCACGATCGCAGGCCGCGAACTCATGCGGCGGGACGAGATCCGCCGGAGGATGGAGCTTCAGCGGCCCCTGCCCTGACCCCGCCCGGGGGCCTCTGATGGTTTCGTCACCTTCCACACCCTGCGCCCGCAGGGGTGGTCGCCGATCCGCTCGATGCGACCCCCCAGGCGTCCGAGCAGGACCGCCGCGTCGTGGCGGTAAGGGTACCCGTTCCTCGAAACCGTGTCGATGACGAGGCAGCCACCGGGGTTCAGGTTTTCCTCGAAAAGTCGCAGAATCCCCGATTTCAGTCTTTCAGACGGGATGGAGTGCGGCCAGTTCGTCAGGATGACGGCGTCGAAACGGCCGTCCAGGCGCTCCTCCGGAAACGAGAAGACGGCAAGCTCCGCCTCGCCCCTGAAATGGATCCGGCGCGCGATCTCGGCCGCCTTCAGCACGGCCGCATCGCAGTCGAGGCCGATCCGTTCCGCGAAGTCTAGATTCAACAGGATGTCCCCGAGCCCGCACCCGATATCCGCCACCCTTCCCCTCCGTTCCCGGGGAAGCGCGTTGAGGTGGCCGATGATGCCGCCGGCATAGTCCTTCGCGGCAAGCGGCATGAGGTGCCACGAGTCAAAAGGGATGAGAAGGCGCAGAAGAAACCGGAAGGCGACCTCGGCCCGGTTCCCGGCGGCCCGGAAGATTCGTCGCGGGGACATTTGCATGCCCGAGGGCCATGCACGAAAGGTGCCGCCTACCGGCCGATTTTCCTCAGGAACCCGTCAATCCCCTCCCGGTAGGCGCCTGCCGAGAGGAGGAGGGCGTCGTTGTGCCCGCCGCGGAGCTTGACGAACGCTTTCGGCTCCGGGGCCGCCTCGTAGAGGGCGACCCCCTGGGCGAACGGGGCGATCTCGTCGTCGGGGCTGTGGATGACGAGCACGGGGCACCGGACGTTTCGGACGTGCTCGAGCGTGTCGTACTCGAATCGCGCGAGCCACCGCACGGGCAGAAACGGGTAGTGGTGGCCTGCGATGTCGACGAAGCTCGTGAAGGAGGAGTCCAGGATGAGGGCCGCGGGGGTTTTCTCCCGGGCGAGCTTTGCCGCGATGGGCCCGCCGAGGGATTGGCCGTAGAGCAGGATCCTGCCGGCGGGGACCTCCCGGCTCACGGTGAGGTATCGCCAGGCCCCGGCCGCGTCGCTGTACGTGCCTTCCTCGGAGGGGTTCCCCCGGCTGCGGCCGTAGCCCCGGTAATCGTAGATGAACGTGGAGAGCCCCACGCGGTTCAGGATCTCGACGAAGGGGAGATTGTAGGAGATGTTGCCGCCGTTGCCGTGACTGAACAGAACGACACCCCGGCCGGCCTCGGACGGGACGTACCAGGCGGAGAGCTGCACGCCGTCGTCCGCCTCGAAGGTCACCTCCTCGTAGGCCATCCCCCGGTCGCCCGGCGTGGCGACGATCTGCCCGTCGGGAAAGTAGACGAGACGCGACTGCAGGAAGAACATCAAGGCGAGAACCCCCGTGACGGAAAGGGCGAAGGCGCGCAGGGCCGAGGTGAGCATGATAAAGTACCGAAGAGCGGAAGGTAGGAAGAGTGGAAAAAGATCAGAAAGGACAAGACTTCGCTTTTCCTATCCTCACTTCGTGGCTTCTTATAAGGCAGTCCATAATAGAAAAGGCATTAAGTTCGCTGTTTGCATCTCTGGCCATCCTGAGCCTCTAATACTGGCGTTGCCCTATATGCTATGACTGTCCATCTTATTATGGACTGACTAATAACTTCCTAACTTCGCGAACATTAAGGCACGGGATGCGTCAACACGAAGAAGGGGAGCCTCGTCGGCTCCCCCCCCCGCTCATGATCACAGCATGTCCTTGAAGACGGCGCCCGTACTCCCGGAGGTGACGAGGCTGGCATAGCGGGCCAGGTAACCCGTCTGGATCTTCGGCTTCGGGGGCCTCCAGGCCTTTTGGCGCTTCTTCAACTCCTCGGCGCTCACCCGAAGCGTGAGCGCGCGCTGCGGGATGTCGATGGCGATGCGATCGCCTTCCTTCACGAGCGCAATGGGGCCGCCCTCGGCCGCCTCGGGGGAGATGTGGCCGATCGCCGCGCCGCGGGAGCCGCCGCTGAAGCGCCCGTCGGTGAGCAGGGCCACCGACTCCGCCAGGCCCATGCCGGCCAGCGCGGAGGTGGGGGCGAGCATCTCGCGCATCCCGGGCCCTCCCTTGGGGCCCTCGTAGCGGATGACGACGACGTCGCCCGGTTTGATCTTCCCGCCCAGGATGGCCTCGATGGCGTCGTCCTCGCTGTCGAAGACGCGTGCACGGCCCTCGTTGACGAGCATGTTCGGGGCCACGGCGGAGCGCTTCACCACGCCTCCCTCGGGGGCGAGGTTGCCCTTGATGATGGCGAGGCCCCCGTCGGGGCTGTAGGGGTTCTTGACGGGGCGGATGACCGAGTAATCCAGGACCTTGGCGCCCTTGAGGTTCTTCGCCACCGGCCCGGTCACCGTCAGGGCCTTCCCGTCGATGACGCCGAGCTGGCTGATCTCCTTCATGACGGCCTGGACGCCTCCCGCCGCATCGAGGTCCTCGATGTGGTGGGCGCCGGCGGGGCTCAACTTGCAGAGGTTGGGGGTCTTGAACCCGATCTGGTTGAAGAGCTCCAGGTCGAGCCGGATGCCCGCCTCGTGGGCCACGGCCGGCAAGTGCAAAACGGTGTTCGTCGATCCGCCCAGGGCGTTGTCCACGGCGATGGCGTTCTTGAAGGCGGCAAGCGTGGCGATGTCCCGGGGCCGGATGTTCTTTCGGATCAGCTCCGGGATCTTCATCCCGGCCTCCTTGGCGAGGCGCAGCCTCGCCGCATCGACGGCGGGGATCGTTCCGTGCCCGGGCAGCCCCAGGCCGAGCGCCTCGGTCATGCAGTTCATCGTGTTGGCCGTGTACATGCCGGAGCAGGAGCCGCAGCCCGGGCAGGCGCAGTCCTCGATCTCCTTGAGCTGCTTCGACGTCATCTTTCCCGACTTTACGGCGCCCACGCCTTCGAAGACGGTGATGAGGTCAATGGGCTTGCCCCTCAGCTTCCCGGCCAGCATGGGGCCGCCGCTGATGAAGATGGAAGGGATGTTGAGCCTCAGGGCCGCCATGAGCATGCCCGGGATGATCTTGTCGCAGTTGGTGACGAAGACGAGGCCGTCGAAGGGGTGGGCGATGGCCATGATCTCCACGGAGTCCGCGATGAGCTCCCGGCTCGCAAGCGAGTACTTCATGCCCAGGTGCCCCATGGCGATGCCGTCGCAGACCCCGATGGTGGGGAACTCCACGGGGGTGCCGCCGGCCATTCGGATGCCCGCCTTGACCTGCTCGGTCACGCTGCGCAGGTGGATGTGGCCGGGGATGATCTCGTTGTAGGAGTTGACCACCCCGATCAGCGGCCGCGCGATCTCCTCGTCGGTGTAGCCCATCGCCTTGAAGAGGGAGCGGTGGGGCGCCCTCTCCACGCCTTTCTTCATCAGGTTGCTTCGCATGTGTCCCTCCCTTTGGATTGCAGGATGGTTTCCTTATGCCACAAGGCCGGGGGAGGGTCAACCGTGGGCCCCTCCCTTGTTCTTGCGAAGTTGAGAAGTTTGGAAGTCGGGAAGTTCGGAGAGTCCGAAGACTCCCCCTGTTCCCTCGTTCTCAACTTCTCATCTTCGTAACTTCCCAGCTTCTATTTTTTTCCTCCGCTCCGGCCGCAGGGAGCGCACCACGGCGCCGGCCTGCCACATCTCGGAGTTGCGCATGAGCTCGAGCTCCTTGGCCAGCTTGTCCCGGTAATCGGGGGCTGCCCCCGTCGTGAGCACGATCTCCGTTTCCTTGCCGCTCTTGACGCGGTCGTAGAGCTCGGTGAACACGGGAGCGACGGCATCGCGGAAGCGATCCTTCCAGTCCAGGGCCCCGCGCTGGGCCGTCGCGCTGCAATTGGCATACATCCAGTCCATCCCGTTCTGGGCGACCAGCGGCATGAGGCTCTGGGTGAGCTCCTCGACGGTTTCGTTGAAGGCCTCGCTGGGGCTGTGGCCTCGCTTGCGCAGCTCGTTGTACTGGGCCTCGAGGATGCCGGCCAGGCAGCCCATGAGAACGCCTCGCTCGCCCGTGAGGTCGCTCCAGACCTCGTGCTCGAAGGTCGTCGGGAAGAGGTAGCCGGACCCGATGGCCACCCCGACGGCCAGTGTCCGCTCCAGGGCCCGCCCCGTCGCATCCTGGAACACGGCGTAGCTGGAGTTGATGCCGCTGCCCGCGAGGTAGTTGTCGCGCACCGTGCGCCCGGCGCCCTTGGGGGCCACCAGGATCACGTCGATGTCCGCGGGCGGGATCACGCCGGTCTGCTCCTTGTAGACGATGGAGAACCCGTGGGAGAAGTAAAGCGCCTTGCCCTTGGTCAGGGTCGGCTTCAGCTGGGGCCACAGGGCCTTCTGCTGGGCGTCGGACATGAGGTACTGGATGATCGTTCCCCTCCTGGCCGCCTCCAGGAGCGGGAAGAGTGTCTTGCCGGGGACCCAGCCTTCCTCCTCGGCCTTCTTGGTGTTGTACTCCTCGCCGACGATGACGTTGATCCCGTTGTCGCGCAGGTTCAGGGCCTGGCCGCGTCCCTGCACGCCGTAGCCGACGATGGCCACCACCTCGTCCTTGAGCACGTCGCGGGCTTTTTCGAGGGTAAACTCCTCCGAGGTAATGACGTCTTCGATCACCCCGCCGATGTTGAGCTTTGCCATGGGTTCCTCCTTGCTTGGTGGTTGATGATGGGTGTCCCGTGTTTCATGACGGGTGTTGCGCGTCGCTTCCGGCGGCCGGAATCCGGATTCGATCCGGCCTCGGAAAAAGGCAAATATCCCCCTGCCTTTTTTTGGATACGAAACACAGGCCGCGAGACACGGGCCACGGATTCTCAGTTCTTGCGCTCCAGTGCGGCGATGCCCGTCCGGGCGATGTCGTCGATGCCCAGGGGCTTCAAGGTCTCGAGGACCTTGTCGACTTCCGCCTTGCTCCCCCTGAACTCCAGGACGCAGTGGTCGGAGTTGAAGGTGAGGATCTTGCAGTTGAGCTTGTTGATCGTCCGGATCAGCTCGTTCTTGTTGTCCGCCGTCAGGTTCATCCGGATCAGCACGAGCTCGCGCTTTACCGTCTCCACGTCGGTGAGGTTTTCCACCTTGATGACGTCGATGAGCCGGGCGAGCTGCGCCTCGATCTTCTGAATCGTCGCCTTGTTGCCGATCGTGGTCAGGATGATCTTCGAGACGTCGGGGTTCACCGTGACGTCCACGCAGAGCGTCTCGATGTTGTACCCCTTGCCTCCGAGGGTCCCCGCCACCCGGGCCAGGACATCGGGCTTGTTGTTGACGAGAAGGGATATGACGTTTTCCTTCTTTTCCATGTCTCCGCGCCTTCCTTTGATTGAGATATTCGTCCGGCCATCGACGGATGAATGCGTATGACCGGGCCTTTCATTCGTCGCCCAATGGGTCCGGCCAATGGCGTAAGGCTTAGGGCGCAGGGGCGGGAACCCGGATTCGTTCTGCCTTACGCCTTTAGCCTCGAGCCCTGTGCCAGGGCCTCCGGCCCTAGTTCGTCATCTCCCGCGTCCCCAGCGTCATCTCGCTGATGGAGGCCCCCGGCCTCACCATGGGGTAGACGCACTCCTCGCGGGCCACCTGGAAGTCCATCAGGCAGGGCCGGTCGGTGAAGAGCCCCTGCTCGAGGACGGTCCTGATCTCCCCGGGCTTCGTCGCCCGCAGGGCCTGCCAGCCGTAGGCCTCGGCCACCTTCACGAAATCGGGCTGGAAGGTCATGTCCGTGTTGGAGTAGCGCTTCTCGTAGAAGAGCTCCTGCCACTGGCGGACCATGCCGAGGTAGCCGTTGTTGAGCAGGACGATCTTCACGGGGATGTTGTACTGCATGCACGTGGCCATCTCCTGGATGTTCATCTGGATGCTGCCGTCGCCGGCGATGTCCACGACGATCCGGTCGGGGAACGCGAGCTTCACGCCCATGGCCGCCGGGAACCCGTAGCCCATCGTCCCGAGGCCGCCCGAAGAGATGAACGTGTTCGGGTCGTCGTATCGGTAGAACTGGGCCGCCCACATCTGGTTCTGGCCCACCTCGGTCGTGATGATGGCCTTGCCCTTCGTCAGCTCGTGGAGCGTCTCGATGACGCATTGGGGCTTGATGTGCTCGGCGTCCTGGCAGTAGGACAGGGGCGCCTTCTTCTTCCACGCCTCGATCTGGTCGAGCCAGTCCTTGCGCTCCGCGTCGGTGGCTGTGTAGTTGTGGTCCTTGAGAAGCCGGTTGATGTTCTCCAGGGCGCTTTTCGCGTCGCTCACGATGGGCAGGTCCACGACGATGTTCTTGTTGATCGACGAGGGATCCACGTCGATGTGGACGATCTGCGCGTTTGAGGCAAACGTGTCCAGCTTGCCCGTCACCCGGTCGTCGAAGCGGGCGCCGATGCAGATGAGCAGGTCGCAGTGGCTGATGGCCATGTTGGCGAAGTAGGTGCCGTGCATCCCCGGCATTCCCAGGAAGAGCGGGTCCGATCCCGGGAAGGCCCCGAGGCCCATGAGGGTCGACGTGACGGGGAGCTTGGCCCTCCGGGCGAAGGAACGCAGCTCCTCCGAGGCCTTGCCCAGCAGGATGCCCCCGCCCGTGATCAGCATGGGCCGCTTGGCCGCTCTCAGCATCTCGAGAAGCTGCACGTATTTCTTGGACGACGGCTTGGGCGGCAGCGTGAGCTTCGTCGCGTTGATCCTGATCTTTGCCGGGTCGTAGTCCACCTCGGCGGCGATGACGTTCTTCGGCAGGTCGACGAGCACCGGCCCGGGACGGCCCGTTCGGGCGATGTGGAAGGCCTCGCGGATCGTGCGGGCCAGCTCTTCGGGGTTGCGGACGAGGTAGTTGTGCTTGGTGCAGGGCCGGGTGATGCCCGTGATGTCGCACTCCTGGAAGGCGTCGTTGCCGATAAGATGCGTGGGGACCTGCCCCGTGAACACGACGATGGGGATGGAATCCATGTTCGCCGTGGCGATGCCGGTTACGGTGTTGGTCGCCCCCGGGCCGGAGGTGGCCAGCGCCACGCCGACCTTCCCCGTCGCGCGGGCGTATCCGTCGGCGGCGTGCACGGCCGCCTGTTCGTGGCGGACCAGGATGTGCTTGACGGCGGGGTTGCGGTGCAGCTCGTCGTAGATGTCGATGACGGACCCGCCGGGGTATCCGAACATGACGTCCACTCCCTCCGCCTTCAGGCACTCGAGCAGGATCTGGGTTCCTTTCATTTTCACGGGACTACCTCCTCCGATCATGAAGAATAAAATAAAATGACGGCAACGAAAAAAGCCGCTAACGTCTTTCCGTTGCGGCTTGATCGACACGAAAAAGCCGCGGTCTCTCGGGGGCCGCGGCTCGTTTTGCTCTATGTTTCCATCAGAGGGTGTGAGCTGCGGTCCCCGCCTGTACGATGACGACGACAACGACGACCACGATGCTCGTAATGATCCGACGGAACATGGATCCTCTCCGGGTTCGAAAACGATGCCCCTTATGCAATAAAACCGGACCGTTGTCAAGCCTTTTTTGTTTATCTTTCCCTGGACCCCGTCCCCTGAGCCCTGGTCCCCGGCCCGCTAGGGCCTCACCGGATCGCCGCCGGGCTCGTCGCTCGACGGCGGGGCGTGCTCCCTGGGCGCCGTCCCCTCGAGGAAGCTCTCGAAGACGGGGTCCTTCGTCCACGGGCCGGCCAGCAGGCCCGTCTTCGGGTCGATGCGGGCGAAGACGACGCCCTCGGGGGCCGCAAAGACCTCCACGGGCGTCCCCTTGAGGGCCTGCTCCATGAAGTAGAGCCACACGGGGGCCGCCGCGCGGCCGCCCACTCCCGCGCGGCCCATCGTCTTTTCCGCGTCGAAGCCCACCCACACGCCGGCCACGAGCGACGGGGTATAGCCGATGAACCAGGCGTCGAAGTAGTCGTCCGTCGTGCCCGTCTTGCCGGCCACGGGCCGCCCGATGGCCTTGACCCGCTCGCCCGTCCCCTCCTGGACCACGTTCTGGAGCACCGACGTCGTCAGGAAGGCCACCCGGGGGTCGATCGCCTGCTCCACCTGCGGCGCCTGCTCCTCGAGGACGTGGCCGTTGCGGTCGACGATCTTGCGGATGAAGTAGGGCTCCACCCGCCTGCCGCCGTTGGCGAGCACGCCGTAGCCCCGCACCATTTCCTGGAGCGTCACCGTCGAGGTGCCGAGCGCGAGCGTGAGGTCGCGGGTGAGGGGCGAGACGATCCCCATGTTGTGTGCGTAGTCGATGACGTAGGCCAGGCCGAGTTCCTGGAGCAGCTTCACGGTCACCACGTTTCTCGAGAAGGTCAGGGCCGTCCGCAGCGTCGTGGGCCCGAAGAACTTGTGCTCGAAGTTCTGGGGTTTCCACTCGCCCCGGGCGGAGTCGCTGAAGATGATGGGCGAATCGAGGATGACCGTCGCCGGCGTCAATCCCTTGTCGAAGGCCGCCGTGTAGACGAAGGGTTTGAACGCAGACCCGGGGCGGCGCCTGGCCTGGGTGGCCCGGTTGAACTCGCTCTTCCTGTAGTCCCGGCCCCCGACCATGGCCTTGATCTCGCCCGTCCGCGCGTCCATGCACAGAAGCGCCCCCTGCAGTTCGCCCGGCGTGAACTTCTCCCTCGTCTCCATCTCCTTGAGGCCCCGCTCCACGGCCTCGTTGGCCGCCTTCTGCATCTCCACGTTGATCGTCGTGTAGACCTCGAGCCCCTCGCGGTAGAGGGCGTCGGAGCCGTACTTCTCGAGGATGTAGCGCCGCACGTTTTCCGTGAAGTAGGGGGCGATCTTCTCCCGGGGCTTCGACGAGATGAGCTTCACGGGCTCCTTCATCGCCTGGTCCCTCGCGGCGGGCGTGATGTAGCCGTCCTCCTGCATCCGGGTGAGGACGTAGGCCTGCCGCTGGCGGGCCCTCTCCATGTTCACGTAGGGCGAAAAACGGCTGGGG
>JGI11944J13513_1000863_pt1 | contig 26748 bp, 26 predicted proteins | sample TerdegcoTASludge_FD_13513 | JGI IMG/M metagenome (IMG submission 13513) | reverse complement strand
GGGAGGAAGCAAATGCCGATGACGATGTTGATACCGATTGGAGTTATAATGTTAAGCGGTGCTGTAGGAGGAATAGTGAATGCGCTTGTCAGCGATAACGGCTTCATCAAGCCCAGCGAGGAGAGCGCAGGAGCGGTCACAATCATCCGTCCCGGATTTGCCGGCAACATCCTCTTGGGAGCGGTTGCCGCCTTCGTCTCCTGGGGCCTTTATGGAGCCTTTGCCGATGCCGTTCTATTTGGGACGGTCACTGGGATGGGAACAGAGGAGATCTCTGTCTCCATCTCCTCCATCGCCGGCGCTCTGCTGGTGGGAATCGGAGGAGCCCGCTGGCTGACCAATGAGGTGGACAAAAAGCTCCTCAGGACAGCAGCGGCCACTGCTGCCGCTTCAAAAGCAAACTTCGACGACTCCCAGAAGATCGCCATGGCAACTCCTGCCCAGGCCTTCAATATCGCCAAGAAGATGTACCAGAACGATTAAATTCTGTCCTGATGGGCCATTATGATCACAGAGTGCATGCAGGCAATGCAGGCGATGTCTGGAAGCATTTCCTCCTGCTCGAGGCGGCAGACTGCCTCCTCACCCCCGATAGCAGCCTGGTTTATGCGGAAAGCCATGTGGGACGCCCGAAGTATGCTTTAAAGCCACCCGGTGAATGGGAGAGCGGAATCGGCAGAATCTGGTCGGCTCTGCCTCTCCTAAAAGATTTTCCTTATTTCAGTATTCTGGCAGAACTGAATTCCTTAAAGCCATTCCGTCCTTTGCAGATAGGATGCTATCTCGGATCTGCCCTGCTGGTGGCAAAGCTGGCAGAGAGAAAGAAGGCAGATCTCATGCTGGAGATATGGGATACAGATCCCGAGGTCGGAGCGGCCTGGATTAAAGATTTCGATTATGAATGCCTTGATCGTTTTCCTGTATCATTTCATCTGGAAGACGGCTTTTCCGGGACCATGTCCCTGCTGAAGAGAGCACCTCCCGGCCTCCTTCTGATAGATCCTCCCTTTACCACTGCAGGGGAAAGGGAAGCGGCAGAAGAGCTTTTCAGAAGGGCGAGAGGTGGCGGCTGGACGGTACTCTGCTGGCACATGACGAACTCTGTCAGACCATCATCCCGTGATCATTCCAAAGAGTTCTCCATTCAGTTCTCTCAGATCGGATTTGAATATCCTGGCGCCACTGGCTGCAGCATACGAGCATCATCTCCAGATAGAGCTATGATCAGTCTCCTCTCCAGAAGGGTAAACGCTTTTCTATCCATAATAAAAAGAATCTGCCTAAAACAGGAAGGATCTGTGCCCAATGAAGATATGGCATAAATCATAACTTAGCATTCATCTGCTCTATCGAAATAATTATAACATATCGAAGCATCCAAAACAACAGATGCGAAATGAGGATGTGTCTGCTTAAAATGCTCTATTGCAGAAAGGGGTGAATTTTTCTAGATCTGGGCCACCAAAATAAAAAAATTAATTATAATTTAATAATATAGTATATCACAATCGCTATCAAAATCGCTACTCTGGAGCTCGAAATGCAGGAATCACTAAATCAGAAATCATATGATAGAAAAGTATTCTGGCATAACATAAAGGAAAAATGGCCGGGCAAGTTCAGAGACAAAGAGCGCTTCATCTTCCAGGAAATTCGCCCAGGCAATAGGATATTCGTGGGAACAGGCTGCGGGGAGCCCCAGCACCTGGTCGGATCGCTCCTTGACTTCGTCAAAGAACAGCCAAAAGCCTTCCTTGACGCCGAGCTGATAAACATAGTCACCCTCGGGGTAGCGCCATATACGGACGAAAAGTTCCAGAGCAACTTTCGCCTCAACTCCTTTTTCATCGGCGACCATACCAGAAATGCCATTAACCGGGGCGAGGCTGATTATACACCCATCTTCCTATCCAATCTACCACAGCTGATTCGGTCAGAGAGAATACCTTTAGATGTAGCTCTCATTCAGACCACTCTGCCTGACAGGGACGGAAGATTGAACCTGGGTGTGAGCGTGGATATCGTGCGCACTGCAGTGGAGAAAGCGGGATTAGTCATCGCCCAGCCCAACTCCTATATGCCCGCGATCAACGGCGACGGCTGGATATCCATGGATGATGTGGACTATGTCATTCCCTGGGATGAGCCCCTACTGGAATATATTGAGGACATGCCGGGAGAGATCGCCCAGAGGATAGGAAAGTACGTGGCAAGAATAGTGGAAGACGGCTCGACCATCCAGGTGGGATACGGGAGCATTCCCAATGCCATCGTCTCCAGCCTGAAGAAGAAAAAACATCTGGGGGTGCATACTGAGCTGTTGAGCGATGGCATAGCCGGGCTCATAAGGGACGGAGTGGTGGACAACAGCAATAAGAGCATCAATCCAGGAAAGACCATCGCCACCTTCTGCATGGGCCACCGCTCAACCTATGACTTCCTTCGAGACAACGACAGCATAGAGTTCAGGACCATCGACTACACCAACAATCCCCTGATCATCGCCCAGAACAAAAAGATGATCGCCATCAACAGCGCCCTGGAGATCGATCTCACCGGCCAGGCCACGGCAGAGTCTCTGGGCCATAACTTCTATAGCGGCATCGGCGGCCAGGCGGATTTCATGCGGGGCACGGCAATAGCGCCAGGAGGAAAGACCATCCTCGCTCTGCCCTCCACCGCCCTGATCACAAGCACAGATTCCTCTGATATTGGAGCCTCCCAGGAGGGGGGAAGAGTGTCACGAATCGTTCCTTTCCTCAGGGAGGGAGCAGGGGTCACACTGACCAGGGGCGATATACATTATGTGGTGACTGAGTACGGTATCGCCTATCTGCATGGAAAGAGCATCCGAGAGAGGGCCATGGCTTTAATCGCCATCGCTCATCCCATATTCCGCCTCTGGCTGATTGAGGAGGCGAAGAGAATGCACCTGATCTATCCGGACCAGGCCTTCATTCCCGGTGCTCAGGGCGAGTATCCAGAGGAGCTGGAGGCCTGGAGGACCACCAGGACCGGCCTTGGAATCCTGTTGCGTCCGGTGAAGATCAGTGACGAGCCCCTGCTCAAGGACTTCTTCTACTCTCTGTCCGATGAGAGCATGTACCAGAGGTTCATCTCCGCCCGGAGGGATATTCCCCACCAGGAACTTCAGAAGTTTGCTGCGGTGGACTACTTCCAGAAGATGGTTTTAGTGGCGGTAAAAGAAGAGGACGGCATGGAGTCCATCTGCGGAATAGGCCAGTATGGCATCAACAGCGACATGTTCACTGCAGATGTGGCTTTGGTGGTGAGGGATGATTGCCAGAATCATGGAATCGGAGGTGAGTTGCTGGCATATCTGACCTACATCGCGAAAAGGCAGGGCCTCCTCGGATTCACCGCCGAGGTGCTGGCAGGAAATGATCCTGTATTCCACCTATTCAAAAAGATGGGATTTGCCATCAGCAAGAGAAGCGATTCAGGGGTCTATGAGCTGATGGCCATGTTCCCCTGACCATGGGAAATGAGACTTAAGATGATCTACATAGATCGGAAATGACCTTCAGAGGGTTCATAAAAACATACTTTTTTACATCATGAGAACAATCAAATTATAATCTATCTGGATAATAGATGGAGAGGTTGAATCTAAGGGGAGTGTATAATATATTAAAATCGAGGTGAAGTGGATGAATAAAACTGTTTTTCCTGCTATGGTGAGCGTTTTCATTCTTATCATGGCGATATCTGCAATTGGCCAGGGGGGCTTTGGCCCGAGCTATGGTGACAGCAATTACGGCGATGTTCAGTACGATGATGTTCAATTCCTTCCAGAGAGGGGGAATTTCAATGACGCCGGCTTAGGTCAATTTCCTGAATATTATGATAATACAGTAATGGGAAGAGATTCAGATTTGCAGCAGCGCACAGTATACCAGACTGCTGCTCCTTCCGGCGCACCTCTACCCATTGCCCCCAGCAGCCCGGACATCCTGGGGCTGAATATACCTGCAGAATCAACTGTGGTTGACTACAGAGAAGCTTCAGGCTCTTTGGGTGCCGAGGACTCGCTGATCGGGGCATCAGATTTTGCTCCAACTGACTTCGCTGCAGCAGGTATTGATGATGCCTATAATGCGGAACCTGCCTCCGCTTTGGGCCAGCAGAGGAAAGCGACCTCAAGCATAGGGTACACCTATCCCTCCAGCAGCAAAGCGGTGGTCTCGGAAGTAGTGAAAGCGAAAAATAAGCTCTATGTGAGCTATGTCCCCCAGACTACGGGAGGTTGCAAGCTGTTCGGCTGGCAGCCCATGTGGCTGCAGATCTCCTCCTCCGGCCCGGTCTGGTTCTATGAGTGGTACCCCAACGGTGAGCTTAGGGTAAAATACCTTGGCTACTCTTCCGCTGGATGGAACAAGAAATGGTTCAACGGAGATGTCCCAGGCTGGCACATTCTCCAGTACTACTGCAATGGATGGAGCAACTACATCTACATCTATGTTTTCAGCAGCCGGCCGACCGACCAAGAGCTTAACATTCCGGCACCGGCAAGCGGCACATCTTCTGTGACCCTCAGATCAAGCTGGCTCTCAGGATACGATGTGTATCTTGATGGAAATTATATGGGCACAGAGGGATTCGGAAGGGACCTCTCCGATGGCATCTATCGATTTAATGTCCCTGGGGACATGTGGCATAGCATAGTGATCATCAAGGACGGTAAGAGCTATTGGGAGACGGGAACGTTCTTGAGCGGTGCTGCTTACAGATTTACCATATGATGAGGTCATATCATTAAATTTTTAGAGAACCTTTTTATCCTCCGGAGCTGCAAAGATCCTGTTCTCTATGGGTAATAGCGTTCTTCTCCTCGGCATCGTGATCGCAGCCACGCTCATACTCTTTATCAGCAACCGCATAAGGCTTGATCTTGTTGCCATCATCGCCTGCCTCGCTTTAGCCTGGCTGGACCTCATCAGCCCGCTGGATGCGATCTCTGGCTTCTCCTCAAATGCAGTGGTGGCAATGGCATCGGTGATGATTCTCGGATACGGGATCGAGAGGACCGGGGTTACATCGCGCCTGGCCAGCAGCATTATCAGATACGCTGGGACTAATGAGAGGAGGATCACTTCAACCGTCTCCATGACTGTGGGCCTGCTCTCCTCAGTGATGCAGAATATCGGTGCTGCCGCCCTCTTCCTCCCGGCGATGAGGCGAATAGGAAAACAGACCGCCATCCCTGCCTCTCACCTGATGATGCCCATGGGCTTTGCCGCCATCCTGGGAGGGACGGTAACCATGATCGGCTCAGGACCTCTGATCATCCTCAATGATCTCCTGCGCCAGAACAATCTTGAGCCTTTCTCCATGTTTGCCGTAACCCCGGTGGGTCTTCCTCTGCTAGTCGTCGGGGTGGCACTCTTTGCCCTGGCTGGGTCCCGCATCCTGCCCGATAAAAAAGAAAAGAAATGTCTGCCCACGGTGGCTGAGATCTGGGGCATCGACTATACAGTCAAGACCTGCATTCTCCCCCGCTCCTCCCCTCTGGCAGGGCAGACCCGGGAAGAGGCATCATTCAAGATCAAATATGACCTCAACCTTCTCGCCATCCGGAAGGGCACCGAAGTGACTGTAGCCCCATCCCGCTATGCCCGTCTGGAATCCGGCCAGGAACTGGCCTTCCTGGGGTCCGGAGAGGATTTTGAGGATTTCATATCTGTTACCGGCTGCGTGCCCACGGGGGAGAGGAGCCGATTGAAGTCCATCCTGGATAGCGGAGGATTCGGCCTGGCAGAATTGATCGTCCGGCCCAAAGCCTCGATCATAGATAAAACCCTGCGGGAGATAGGATTTCGGCAGAAGTTTTCCATCGAGCCGGTAGTTCTCTACAACAAAATGAGGGAGTCGCGATCGGATTTCTATGATACCCCTCTGGCCGCCGGCGATACTATCATCGCCTTCGGGTCCTGGGACACACTGAGACTTCTCGCCAGCCATGAGGAGCTTCTGCTGCTCACTCATCCCGAGGGCGAGGAGGTCCGCTACAAGAAAGGATCCCTGGCGGTGTTGATATTCGTCGCTTCCCTGGCCCTTACCTTTACAGGAATACCAATCTCTATCGCTCTGCTCACCGGTGCAGTGGCCATGATCCTGGCCGGGATTCTCAAACCGGACGAGGCGTATCATGCCATCGACTGGAAGAGCGTGGTTCTCATCGGCGGCTTGATCCCCTTCGGGATAGCAATGGAAAATACTGCGGCTTCCAGGCTTATCGCCAGCTCTTTTTTCGATATTTTGGCTGGAGCCCACCCAATCGCAGTCATGCTCTCCGTTGCCACCCTCACCACTGCTCTCTCATTGATCATATCCAATGTAGCGGCCACGGTACTCTTGGTGCCTTTAGTACTCCTCCTGAGCGCAGGCATCGGTGTGGACCCTAGGGCCTTGGCTCTGTTGGTGGCGGTTTCCTCACAGAACTCATTTATCCTACCCACTCACCAGGTCAACGCTCTGCTGATGGATCCTGGAGGATATACCACCAGGGATTTCCTCCTGGCTGGGGGAATAATGACCGTTCTTTTCATATGCATTGCCACCATAATCATCTATTTGCTTGTCTAGACGCGAGGTGATGATTTTGATAATCCAGCATTTTTTCGTCCCCGGCATCGCCCATAGCTCCTACCTGGTAGCCGGAAATAACGCCTGTGCCGTCATCGACCCAGAACGCGACATCCGCCCTTACCTCGATTCTGCCAGAAGGATGGGCCTTAAGATCACTCATATCCTGGAAACGCACCTGCATGCGGACTTCATCTCCGGCCACCTCGACCTGGCGGAAGCGACTGGAGCCAGGATATACGTTCCGGCATCCGGAAACTGCGCTTTTCCTCATCAGCCTTTGAGAGAAGGAGATGCGATCCGGCTGGAGGACATTACCTTCACGGTGATCGAGACCCCAGGCCACACCCCGGAGCATATCTCCTACATCACCACTGATACCGGAAGGGGAGATTCACCTGTCTCCCTCTTCTGCGGTGACACCCTATTTGTGGGGGATGTAGGCCGGCCCGACCTCTTTCCTGGCAAAGCTGAGGAGCTTGCCAGGGCTCTGTACCACAGCCTCCATGAGAAGATCCTCAAGCTGCCCGACTACTGCGAGGTCTATCCTGCTCATGGAATGGGATCGCTCTGCGGACGGGCGATGAGCGCCAAGAGGACTAGCACCATTGGCTACGAGAGAAAGTACAACTATGCCCTCCAGATAGCCGATCGCCAGGAGTTCGTACACTCTCTCACCTCGGACATGCCGGCTGCTCCGGACCACTTCGCCCGCTGCTCGGAGATCAATCGGCTGGGGCCCAGGCTCATGAGGAACCTTAAGACTCCCCAGCCCATGGATCCGAAGAGTTTCTTCAATAGCACCAAGACCGAAAAGGCAGCAATTCTGGATGTGAGAAGCTATCCGGCATTCTCCGGCCTGCATATCTCTGGTTCGTGGCATATCGATCTTGCCGGCAGCTTCGCCACCCAGTCGGGATGGGTCATACCTCCGGAGAAGGACATCTTCCTGGTGGTTGAAAGGAATGAGCAGGTGGATGAGGCCGCTCTTCAGCTGCGCCGGGTGGGTCTGGACAATGTTGAAGCTTTCCTGGAAAGGGGTATGCTGGCCTGGGCAGCGAACGGTCTGCCAACAGACACTGTTCCATTAATAACCCCCCAGAAGGCGAATGACATGGTTTTATCGGAAAAGGCGACGATCATCGATGTCCGGTCTGCGGAGGAGAAGACAGATGACTGCGTCAGCGGATCGATTCAGATCCCCTGGCATGACCTCAGGACCAGGCATAAAGATCTGTCCAGGGATGGAAAGTACATTGTGATGTGCAAGGGTGGGCAGAGGGCGAGCATCGCCGCATCCATCTTGAAGATGAATGGATTCGCTAATGTCTTTAATATGGCAGGCGGATTTACCGCATACCAGCAGCTGGGAATCTGCACCCTCAAAGAATGATCCATTATGATCGAATGGCTTACGATGGATTCATGGTCGCCCTATGTGGTGGGAGCGGGGATAGGGGTCCTCTCCTGGATCACCTTCCTTCTCTCCGATCGCCCTCTGGGCGCCTCGACCGCTTTTGCCAAGTCCGCCGGAATGATAGAATTGGCAATAAACCGCAAGAATGCCAGTCAGATGCCCTACTATCAGAAGGTCAAGCCCAAGGTTGACTGGCAGTGGATGATCGTCATCGGCCTTATAGTTGGCTCTTTTCTGTCTGCATTTCTCTCGGGTAACCTGGCGGTATTGACTGTGCCCCCGGTCTTCGCCGGGGCTTTCGGTTCGGATGCGCTATTCCGCCTGGCGGTTGCTCTCTTCGGGGGAATACTGATCGGTCTAGGGGCTCGCTGGGCCGGGGGCTGCACCTCAGGGCACGGTATATCCGGAACTCTGCAGCTATCTCTGGTGAGCTGGATTGCGGTGATATGCTTTTTTGTCTCGGGGATTATAGTTGCCGCTCTGATATTTGGATGGGGAGTCAAATGAGGGTAAGAGGTGACCAAGATGCCTTTTGAAGCGATCAGGTCAAATGGAAGAATACAGATCGCCCTAGGCTTCATATTTGGGGTTATCTTCGGATTTCTTCTCCAGAAGGGCGGCCTGACCGACTATGGGGTGATAATTGGCCAGCTGCTCCTCACCGATTTCACCGTGGTCAGGGTGATGCTTACTGCCATTTTAGTGGGGATGGTGGGAATCCATGTCATGAGGTCGGCGGGGCTGGTAGATCTGCATAACAAATCCGGGTCGATCGGATCTACGGTTATCGGTGGGCTGATATTCGGGGCGGGGTTTGCCATTCTCGGGTACTGTCCGGGGACCGCTGCTGCTGCTTTTGGGTCGGGAGCGATCGATGCCCTGGTGGGAATGATAGGGATCATAATTGGCGCGGGGATTTTCGGACGCCTTTATCCCTACCTGAACCGGTCGGTGCTGAAATGGGGGCCCCTTCCCGAGGATACAATTCCTGAGATTATGGGCATCAGGCCGGCCATTGTCGTTGTTGGAATGGCCATTCTGATAGTCGCCGTGCTCCGCTGGCTCAGCATTGCAGGGGTTTGATTAAGGGGTTTGATTATATAGTACAACTCAAGCTTGATCTATTCGAAGGACTCGAGACTCATGCATGTCTTGCACTCTCTTTGGGATAAAGAGGCATTCTATATCTGGGCTGAATCCTCCGCTCTGCCTCTGGTCAACAATCAGGGCTCTTTTGCCAGCAGCGAAGAAATTCGGGCACATCCATTCTCCTTGCCGGGAAAGGAGCTGAAAAGGGAGATTTTCAGGGCATTTCATCTGAATGGTAGCCGGACAAGAGCACTCTTTCTCAGGATTCCTTCTGGCAAGAATGGACCTCTTCCCTCACCCTGGCTCTTAAGAGAGGATTATATCCCCGAGAAGCCTGCCGGGTTGAGCGAATGCGCTGTCGATGCCCTTTGCCTTGAGCCCAACCTGGCAGCCAATTTCCTTCTGGAGCTGCCCGTCCATCCGCCTGAGGGCGTTTTTTATGCTGATTCGATGCGGTTTTGGTCCAGGCTCGCTCTCTTCTCTCTGGAGCTGGTGGCAAGAGAACAATTTGTGCCTGCGGTCAGGGAAGGAGCCGCTCTATGGAAAGCGGTGATGGATGAGGCAGATCTGGAAAGGCTTGATCGCTTCTCAAAAGCCATGCCAGCAATCTGCCAAGCTCTCGGATCATTACCCGCAGATAGCTCCTCTCCTGTAGATCTGGCCAGAAGCTTCGTGGACAGAATGGCTGACTCTCTTGTGCGTAGCAGCTTAAAGCAGGTTGTGCTCCTCCCTCCCAGGAGAGGGCGCAAACCTAGGGTAACTCCTCTGACCCAACAGTTCCTGCTCTCTCTCACCTCAAAGGACCCAACGCTAGAAGCCTCGACGGAAGAGATCGCCGCCTTCGCCAAAAAGATGGACTCCTGGACCGCTGAACTGGAGCCGAAAGCAGTGAATGTGCCATTTCGCACCTGCTTTTGGCTGGAAGCCCCGGCGGAAGAGGATACCTGGAAATTGGGCTTCTTCCTCCAGGCAAAAGATGACCGCAGCCTGATGGTCCCGGCGGAAGAGGTATGGAGGACAAAATCAGACGCTATAACCCTCTTGAAAAAGAGCATTAAGAATCCGCAAGAGCAGCTTCTCGCTGACCTGGGCAGAGCAGCGCGACACTTTCCCCAGCTGGAAAAGAGCCTGGAGATGGCCCGGCCTACAAAACTGGAAATGGAAACTGAGGAGGCTTATTCATTCCTGCGCCAGTCGGCTCCTCTTTTAGAGCAGAACGGCTTTGGAGTGATGCTGCCCGCCTGGTGGCAACGACCAGGACCGGCCGGGTTTTGTGTGCAGGATCTCGGCCAGAGAATCCTTTCTGTTTATTAGGAACAGATCCTGGTACTCTCCCGGAATTTCGCCTGCCACTTCCTCGGCCAGAATTATATCTCCCCTGGGAATGCCAAGCCTCTCCGAGAGCCTACGCTCCTGGAGAATATGCAGCACATCATCAAGGGAAGAAAAGGCCAGACTGGCGGAGACCTCCTGGATATCGATATCGATCCCTGTATCGGTGATCATGGTGTAGAGAAGGTCCCAGGCCCCTTCGATGGACCTCAGTCCCTCGGAGACCAGCTCTTCGCCAAATATCTGGCAGAGCTTTCCCAGTGGCTGCTCAAAGCCCGCCACCGCCTGGCCACCATTGTGGCCCGTCGCCCCCTGGGCAATTCGGTCCTTCTCTAAAAGCACAACATCAAGATCGGTGTCTCGGAGGAGAAAGTAGGAGGTGGCCACTCCTGAGATACCTGCTCCTACCACCGCCACATCGCAGTTGCAGTCTTTTTGGAGAGGGTTTGCTGGCCGGGTTCTCTTTAGGTTATTGAGCCAGGGGGAGCGGATTTCTTGAGGCATATCTCTTAATTCCATTTCCCGCAGGCTTATGAGCTTTGCTGATGGTATTTGTTCTCTGGATGGCAGCAGCTATGCCACTCCCGGCAGGCATTGGGAGGAGAGAAGAGCAGAAGCTAATGCCTGGATCTCGAGGAGGGAAATATTGACTTGATGAGCTGATGCATCCAGGATATTAATCCTCCAAGAGGACCGGACTTTACATCCCGGGATGGATCCAGGAGCTTTCCAAAGCTGTCGTAGATTCTGAATTTCCCATCCTCGCCGTGGATGATGCACTCTGCCCCTTCCTTTCTGCATATCTCCCGCGCCAGCATGACCGCCTCGGCCTTGGTCTGAGAGTGACCGCAGGGCCGCCATGCGTGGGGCTTCTTGATATCCCAGCCATTCAGGGGGTTTTTGACCACATGTCGCTCATTCCGTGCCATGTTTATTGTATTAGTTTTTTTAGATATATAAACTGATTTGTCAAAGGAATAAGTTTTTCATCATTTGTCTCTAATTAGAGGCAGGTGAAATTTGCTTGTCAGATCAGGCTGAGATTCACAGGATGGCTCAGAATGAAGACAGCGCCGTGCGACGGGGAGCGGCAGAGGCTCTGGGCGCAGCGTTCAGCCATGTTCCTGACAAGACTCTAGCCTGGCAGGATCTGCACAGGCTGACGGCAGATGAACACAGCTACGTGCAAATGTACGCCTTTCACTCTTTAGGGAGGGCGTGCATATTCAAGGCCACCGAGACAGTGGATAAAAATTCACCATCAGAGAGATTCAGGATTTGGCCAGGCAGATCTGTCAGGTGACCGCTGGCAGAGGTCCTGGAGCCGAAGAATTCTGCGATCTGGAGAAGACCGTGCTGCTGCCTGAAGGAGAGAAGGATCTGGTAGAATCTCTTTTGGACGATGTAGCCGATATTGGACCAGTACCGGAGAAACTTGATAAATTGAAGAAAGTGGTTAAGTTTTATCTGTCCAGAATGAAGGATGACAAGTTTCTTCAAGAGATGTCTGAGAAACTGGATAAAATTCACGAAGAGATCAAGGCACTCAGAGAATCCCTTCTGAATCGATTTGATTCAAGCGAAAGAAACATACTATCAGCAACTTTTGATAGATTGGATAAAGATAGGCTGGAGATCGTCAGGGAAATTCTCGACGCCGCAGAGAAGGATAGGATTACCAAAGAGTTAATTGAAGAAACCCTAGAAGCCACCGCGGACTTGATATTAGAGATAAAATCCATGCAGACTGAAATTAGAGATCCTGCTATTGCTTCATGGGATGAGGCCTTGAATTCTCCTGAGCTCGAGATCGAGAATAGACTGATGGTTTCTATCCCAATCATCCCCCTGCTTCTGACTTATGAGGGTTCATATAATTTTAAAAGCGGATTGAAGTTGGATGAGGCCTGGAATAAGTTGCGGAATCTCGGCAGGGTGTGACACTCTTTCGCTGCCCCAATTTATCCATTCTCGTATCCAGGAGCCCAGAGCTCTTAGAAATATGCTTCTGGACGGATCTCATATTGCCTTTTCATTCTAAATCCGAAGAACAAACATCCAACCTATCAAATCCTCTACGGCTTGCCTCCAATTGTATCCAAGCCTCCCCGGCTTTGAGAGGGCCGTTGGCCACGGCCCGAAGGGCCGACTCGCGGCGCGCAAGAAAGGATCTTCTCTGTTTTTTATGGGGCTCCTCGCTGTTTGTGTGGGCATTGTGACTCAAACTTAAAACCACAAAGGCACAAAGTCACAAAGGATTCTATCCTCAATATGAAGATTATTCAGCTATATAAAAAGACATCTTTGTGCCTTTGTGTCTTTGTGGTTCATTTTTTGTGCTATAGCCAGGAACAACCGAAGAGGCAACAGAAGGCGCTTGATCAGGTCGGTCTGCAAAGGGCAGCCCACAGGAAAGAGCGAAGAGCCGCCAATTTGATCAGCCTATTTGATCTTTGATTCGATAAAATTGGCCTTCAAAGGAGCTTTTACCGCCGGCTGGATCGCCATCCGGAAGTACGGCTCTCTTCTGGCGTTCGCCTCTCTGAGCAGCTCCTTGATCCTCTCCGGCTCTGGGCTATCGATGGCTACCAGATTATCGCTTCTTAAGAGGCAGGGCTTGATCTTTCCGTCCGAGGTGATCCTCAGACGGGTGCAATGGGCACAAAATTCGGTGTTATCCATCGGCCTGACCACTTCCACCTCTGCTCCATCCAGGAAGTACTTCTTGCGCAGGTGCATCTGCCGGGTTCGAATGGCGTCTGCCTTTGCCGCCAGGCTCTGCTCGATGCCTTCAATATCTCCGGAGATGCCAATGCCCTGAAGGTCCAGGAGCTCAATCAGCTGCAAGATTAAACCCCTTTGGCGGCAGAATTCAATCATCTCCGGGACCTCGGCCTCGTTCCTCTTCAGAACGACAAAATTCAGCTTGATAGGAAGCAGGCCAGCCTCTTTAGCGGCATCGATCCCCGCTATTACCCTCTCCAGGTCCCCTGGCCTTCCTCTGGTGATATCGCTATACCGGCCCGGCTGAAGGGAGTCTAAGCTGACGTTCACCCTGTCCAGACCGGCCCTGGCTAAAGATTCTGCCCTTTCCGCAAGCAGGATGCCATTGGTGGTAAGAGATGTCTCCAGGCTCTGGGGAATCAGCGATATGATCTCCTCCAGGTCTTTTCTGATCAGGGGCTCTCCTCCGGTGAACTTCACCTTGCGCACTCCCAGATCCGCTGCAGCTCTGGCGATGTTCACCACCATATCTGCTGCAATCTCACCTCCTGGCGATGGCTCCCCTTCATGATGGCAATAGATGCACCTCAGATTGCAGGAAGGAGTGAGGGCAATTCGTATGCCAGTGACTTTGCGGCCATAAGAGTCCACCATTTGACCGGCCATAGCCAGCTAATTAAGCTGCTAGTATTAGAACTCTGTTCTTTGCTGCTATTTTATCAATACTCGATCTCGCCCAGGCTGCGCTTGAGGTAGCTGAGCAAGGTCATGGATATTATTATACAAATGGCTAAGCCGCTGAGCATCTCCTCCCAGGGATGTACGTTCTCTTTAAAGGCATAGATTATCCCTCCAGAGAGGAGAGCCAAGATCAGGGTGGCGATGATCGAGACCAGCATGGACCACATGATGGAGCCCACCTCATAGCGCTCGAAAAACGATGCGGAGAGGACGAAAGCGATTGCCGCCAGGATCAATGTTATGGAGATGGGCAGGCCAGGGCCGTAGCGGAAGAGCTGGATTAGCCCCAGGGCCAGGACCATCATCACTACTGCTAGCAATCCCGAAGCAAGAAAGGCCTTCAGGATGTAGTTATCAAAGCGATACTCCATCCGCATCACCTTTTAAAAGGTGGGTATTGAATATAAAGATTTTGTAAATTTAATTCGACCTCTTGATCTCAGCTTCTAGCTCCATTATGACCCGCTTATGTTCCCTTTTGAGCCTTTCCGCCTTCTCCTCTGCACCATCCAGCGACTGAGAGCGGCCCATCATCTCCAGCTCCCGGCTCATCTCGGAGAGGCGCATTGCTCCAACGTAAGCGCTGCTGGACTTCAGGCTGTGGGCTGCAGTCCTCAAACCATTGGCATCCCCCCTATCCACTGCTTGAAGAATCGCCGCCACCTTTTTCGGTGAATGCTCCAGGAACAGACCGCCCACCTCAGCAACTATATCCGGATCACCATCATCCTGCAACTCCCTCAGGCTGTCAAGAACCGATCGATCCAAGGCGCTGCCTGAAACCTCATCTTCTTCCACCATATCAAGCCCATCCTCGCGAAATCGTATGCATCCATTCTAAGATATTTCTTACATTTATTCTTATCCTCTTCTAGGCTGATGGAGTTGGAAATTCCTCAAAAAATTACCGGTTACGAGAGGCTAAATCCCAAGAGTAATGCTTTCCTTATGCATTCAAACGCGATGATCCAGAAGAAATGCGATGAGATAGGATGAGCTATAGCACAAAAAATGAACCACAAAGACTCAAAGACACAAAGATATATTTTTATATAGCTGAATAATCTTCATATTGAGGATACAATCCTTTGTGGCTTTGTGCCTTTGTGGTTTTAAGTTTGAGTCGTAATGCCCACACGAGACAGCGAGGAGCCGATAGTTATGAGCATCCCTTCTCGCAGATCACTCCAGCAGCACCATCCCGAAGAGGACGACCCTCTCGGTATAGGATTTTATCACCTTCGGGCTGTACCCGGCGTTCTCCAGGGTTGCGAACACATCGACTCCACATCCCTCCATGGAAGGCCTTACCCTGTCCTTATGCCGGCACTTGAGAACATCCAGGGGATTGATCGCTTCGCCTCTCTCCTGCATCTCCTCGGCCACACAGCTCTCGCATAGGGTGCAAGGCAGGGCATAAAAGCCCAGGGCTTTATAATAGCCGGAAAGAAACGCCCTTCTCTCCAGCTGGTATACGGTATCATGCAGATGAGCAATGGAGTCCCAGAGATAGTGGTGGATATGACGAGGATCGGTCCCCGGCCCCGGCACAGCTTGAAACCTGGCTAGAATAGCTGTCCGGTACTCAGATACCACTCTTCTCATCTCCTCCGGAGAGGGGGCGAAGGGCGGGCAGCACAGGTGCTTGCCGTAGGCCCGGCAGCCATATCTGCACTTCAGCCGCACCCAATCGGCTACCACAATAGCATCGGTGGAGATCAGGCGGATATCCGGATGGATCGACCTCAGTTCCAGGAGGAGACCGTCGATATTCTCATCAGTCATAGACGGCCCTTCTTCTGCCTGACCACCAGCACTGGCCGGTCCGCTCGTCTGGCGACATCGAATGACGTGCTGCCCAATCTCATCTGCTTGATCCATCCCTTTCCCTGAGAGCTGAAGATGAGAAGGGATACATCCTGCTTTTTAGCTAGCTCCAGTATCTGGTCGGCAGGCTTGCCCTTGAGGATATGGACGGTGACCGCTCTTCCCGGCTGCTCCAAGCCCTGGCGCATCCGATTGAGCTTCTCTGCCGCCACATCAAACTCCTCCTCTTTGGAGATGACATGGGCCAGAAGGATCTCTTTTGTCTCCTTCAGCTCTTTTGCCAGGCTAATGGCATCCTCCGCTGCTGGGGAGAGGTCGGTTGTGACCAGAACCCGAGAGAGGATATCGGTGCAGAAGCTCTCTTTTTTTGCCTCTTCCCCTCTTTCCAGAATCTTATGGCGGATGATTAGCAGATCAGTCTCACCCTGGCGCAGCACCTCTGTGGACACGCTCCCGAGCAGCATACCCTCCAGCATTCCCTTGCCCTGCGCCCCCATGATTATCAGGGATACATCCTCCTCTTCTGCCGTCTTCTGAATAGCCTCGCCCAAAGTTCCGCCATAGACAAGATCCGCGTCATGCCTAGTCTCCGGAGGCTTGAGATTGACCCCGTCCGCCCCGCTCATGGGCTCTACTATCACCTTCAAAACGGACTTTACCTGAAGGGAAGCCCCTTTTCTACCGGAAATGGTGCTGAGAAGCTCAGCCTGCTCGTCCAGCCTGGCAGCCGCCTCGCTTATGATGCTATCGTAGCTCCATCCGCTCCTCTCCAGCAGCTTGGGATTGCTGGCATCAAGAACATGAAGAAGGACGACCTCTCTTGTACCGGGGATCTCCGCTATGCATTCTACCATCCTGGCAGTGTAGCGGGAAAAGTCAATGGGAATCAAAACTTTTTCAAACATTTCCAATCACCCCTCATAAATTACCTCAGCCAATCAATTGCTCATGAATGTTTACGCCAAAATATATCAAAATAGCGATATGTATGGGAGCGAGGATATGATTTGTCGAGAGGGAATTGCAGACAAAGAGCTATTTATACCAATAACACATTATCATTTATTAAGAGGCTGATCGGCTCGTTTTGAGCGGATATCGAGGGNGGAATCATGTGGAAATACATTTGGAAATATATCCTAATAATACTACTTACCGTATCCTTGGGCTTGATGAGCCCCGTAGGAGCGGACGGGATCATAATCATCGATCCGCCGCCGGGAGTGGATGTGCGCCTGGACCAGTCCCTGGCCATAAAATACCACCATGTGGACATCCAGATAAAAGACCAGGTGGCCACCACCCGCGTGGATCAGGTCTTTGTAAATGACAATCCCTGGACGGCAGAGGGAACCTACATCTTTCCTCTGCCCGAGGGAGCAGCAGTGAGCGACTTTGTGATGTGGGTGGATGGCACTGCCGTGCACGGCGAGATCCTGGAAGCGGATGAGGCGCGGGCGATATACAATGATGTGGTGCGGAGAATGAAAGATCCTGCACTGCTGGAGTATGTAGGCAGAAGAGCCCTCAAAGCATCGGTATTCCCCATCCCTCCGGGAGAGGAACGGAGGATAGAGCTGGAGTACAGCCAGATCCTGCCGGTGGAAGACGGCCTGGTTCATTACATCTATCCATTGAGCACAGAACGCTACTCCTCTCGGCCGCTGGAGGATCTCACTGTAAAGGCCCAGATAGAGTCCAAAGAGCCGTTAAAGGCGGTCTACTCCTCTCGCCACGAGGTCTCCATAGACCGGGAGGACGACTACCATGCCCTGCTGGGAATGGAGCAGTCAGACGTCCTGCCGGACAGGGACTTCGAGCTCTTCTACACCATCAGCACCGAGAAGATCGGGCTGAACCTGCTTAGCTACAAAGAAAAGGACCAGGACGGCTTCTTCCTCCTCCTGGCCGCCCCGGATGTGGAGGTGGCTGAGGATGAGATAGTCGCTCGGGATGTAATATTGGTCCTGGACACCTCCGGGAGTATGCAGGGTGAGAAGATGGACCAGGCCAAGGAGGCGGCCAAATATATTCTGGATCACCTCAATCCTCTTGACCGGTTTGCCATCGTCTCCTTTGCCACCACCACCAAATCCTTCCGCCCCCAGCTTGAGCCCGCGTCCGAGGCTCGTAAAGGCAAGGATTTCGTGGACCGGCTGGAGGCCATGGGGGCAACAGACATCAACCGGGCATTGAGTGAGGCCACAGGTTTGGCGGAAGGGGATCGTCCCACTATCTTAATCTTCCTCACCGATGGCCTGCCCACTGAAGGAGTGACTGAGATCGGAGCGATACTGGACAATGTAGCGCGAGAGGCTCCGGAAAATGTACGCATCTGGAGCTTCGGGGTGGGGGACGATGTGGACACCGACCTGTTGGACCAGATCTCACTGGACCACGGTGGGGCGAGCACCTACGTCCGGCCTTATGAGAAGATCGATGAGGAGGTCAGCGCTTTCTACAGCAAGATGAGCACACCGGTTCTCTCCGACCTCACCATAGACTATGGAGATATCGTTGTGGACCAGGTTTATCCTCAGGAGATCCCGGATCTATTCGCCGGCTCCCAGCTCATCCTGCTGGGGAGATACAGAGAGGGCGGTCCCGCCCAGATAACCTTGGAGGGAGTGGTCAATAAAGAGAAAAAGAGCTACGTCTATCAGGACGTCTTCTTCCGCAAAGATGGCGGAGACGACTTCATACCCCGGCTCTGGGCCACCAGGGCAGTAGGGCACTATCTCACTCAGATCCGGCTTTACGGGGAGAAGCGGGAATGGATAGACTCCATTGTCGCCCTGAGCACTCGGTACGGCATAATCACTCCATATACCTCCTTCCTGGTGCAGGAGAAGGACATCTTCAGCGCCGAGGGTAGAGATGTGGTCATGGAGGAGGTCGAGTCTGTAGTCGAGGCAGCTGCAGAAGCACCAGCATCAGGAGAATGGGCGGTAGAAGAGGCAGCCTATCAGGGAAGAATGAGCGCTGCTCCGGTGGAGGCTGCGATGCCTGCCAATATGACTATCTCTGCGGGTATTGATGGGACCAGCAAGACGGTTCAGGTCTCGGGGGTGGTCAAGAACGTGGGCAGCAAGACCTTCCTCTGGCGAAATGAGACCTGGATAGATACCACATTTGACCGCTCCATGGAGACGAAGAAGGTGACTTTCCTTGGTGAGGAGTACTTCGATCTTATCGCCAAAGAACCGGTGCTGGGAAGCTACTTCGCTCTGGGGGAGAGGGTGATAGTGGTATACCAGGGCCAGGCCTATGAGACGGTGCCTGAAGAGGGGTCAGATTCCGGTTAAAGCAGGGCAAGAAGGACTAAATCGAATATGCAAATAGGAGGGGCCGGAAGATATCTGCTCGACCGGCCCGGATTTTTCCCCAATATTCTTCCATCATAGCTCAATCTGCCCCTTGGCATAGAGGTCCTCTGCCACCAGCTTGAGGCCCTCTCCCTTTACCTCTCCGCCATAATCTGGAAGAATTATGATATTCTTATCTTGGTAGCGATTCTGGATATCCTGGATGTAGGATGTCTGAGAGGCCATCTTCTCCTGGCAGAACCGGCAGGGGCATTCCCTGATCACATGGTTGATCACAATAGCGGAGACGCTCACTCCATGTGACTGCACCGTCTCGATCAGCCGTCTGCTCTCCTCCACCGCCGCCTTCTCCGGGATGGTCACAACGGTGATGCTCGCGGTCTTGGGATCGGTGAGGGCGTTTCTCATGGTCTCCGCCTTCAGCCGCATCGCTCTAACCTCTTTGAGGATGGAATCGCCGAACCCTGATTCCAGCATATTGAGAACTCCAATCCATTTGTTTCTGATCCCCAGCACCCTGGTAACAAATCCGGTGGTGATGGAGGGCAGCTGGAGGAGAGGTAGAACCATGGCAGTGGGCGCAGAGTCTATGACCACCAGGTCGAACTTTCCCTGGACATAGATGTCATTGAGCTTGTCCATGAATATAAGCTCGGAGACGCCAGGCATATTGGCGAAGTCCTCCGGCCTCACCTCCACTTCGAAGAGGCCGAATAGGGCGGTGATCATGTTCTTGTATCTGCGAAAGAAACTACGTGCCTCCTCGGCAAGGTCTGGCTCATAGGCAAATAGATGCTCTCTGATCTTATTGGGCTGGCTTCCCAGCTCTATATCGAAAATATCGGAGAGAGAATGAGCGGGATCCATGGAGAAGACAAGAGTCTCTAAGCCCTTTTCCGAGGCCCAGATGCCTGTCGCTGCAGAACATACGCTCTTTCCCACGCCACCCTTGCCTGCTACATAAATGAGCTTCATGGCTCCTACTGACCGGGAGGAGATTTAATTGTTTGCCAATAAAAAGGTTTTTCTACTTTCAAGACATTTTAATGAAACTAATTATAAAAAGGGGGCGAAAGGATGAGGAAGCAACTGATATTAGCCTTAGTTTTCATCCTGTGCATCAATTGGGCACAGGGCGCCGGCGAGGGGGGCAAAGCGAGCCTGGACATCGTCGGCAGCAATGTTGCAAACACCACTTTCATATCGCCGGAAGGCGTTCCGATTGTGCTGGATATAGTGGGAAACACAGCCACCAATATCCAGGTGGGTGCTCTGGTTAGAGATAGACAATCACAATGCTGCAATTGCTATGAATGCGGTGCATGCGGAGAGCCGAAGATCTACACAACGCCGTGGGACGACTTCAGAAGGCCTTTGTGCTATCCCTGGAGTTCCTATATTCCCACTCGCTATAACAAGCCGATGATCAACTGGAATCAGGGAAGCATGGCTCAGGGAGGTGTCTCTCTGGGCCAGAGAATGGGAGTTTCGGGCTGAGATCTACTGATGGTGGAAAAGCCGGCTGGCAAGAATCTAGAGTTCTCTCTTGCGGCCGAAAGACTTTTCTACTTTCAGTATATATAAAAGACACATTAAATATTAGGTCCAATGGAGGGGAATGAGTTGAGGTATTCAATATTGTTAGCAATGCTGATTCTGATGGCATCCAGCGGCATGGCCTTTGGCGGCCCAGGATCTGTGGTTGTAGATATCGTGGGGAGCGATGTGGAGGATACGATGGTTGTGGCCGGAGGCCGGGGAGATATCGACCTGGAGATAATTGGAAGCACAGCGAAAAACACCACTGTATCCCCATATAAGGCAATAAATGTTTGCCAATCATGCCCGATATGTCCGTATTGTCCGGTATGTCCTACGCCAATATGCCCCACACCGGTATGCCCCACATGTCCTGTACCAGGAGAAGAGGTGTATAAGCAGCCTATGCCATGGGATTATATGCATCTGGGAGTTGATGCCTGGTACGGCGCTTTCTGGTATAAGGACTATCCCAATATGCCCAAATGGCCGCAGGTCTAATCAGGGCTGAGATCCCATTACCTGGGTTGACTGGGTTTTGCTGCTTAGAAAAGAAGATTTACAAACAATAACCATCGGACTGGAGATCTGCCTGCAGAGGCATCTCAAAATGAAGGCTCAGGATTTGGGCATTTGGCCCCAAGAGGACAAAGGATCCTGGGCCACTCATTCTGGTCTAGCGTAGCTTTTGACTATCAGATAACTCCGGGTGATCTTCCCTATGGGGATGGTCTCCCTCCATCCCCCTAACTTAAATACCTGCAGGCCACAATCCTGAAAAAATCCATGCTAGAGCGCAAGAGATCATTCTCTCCAGGAACAAGCGAGCTTTTCTGGTGCAATAAATGCAACCTCCCCCTCCTCTCGGAGCACTGCTCTATCTGCCACTCCTCTGGCGAGAGAATTCCCCTCTCTCCCCCTGGCGACGTCCGCCTCTGCTCTCGCCGGGGAGCTGAGCTGCTCCGAGAGCTATTCATGGAAAATTGGGGGGCAGCCGACTTCCTGGACGACAGGCTGATCCTCTTCAATAAGATCGCCGGAATAGATCGGAGGGATCAGGTCATACTGGAAGGCAGACATATTGCCACCCTCTGGTTTGATATCACAGTAGATCAGCACAGGCTGGACCTGGAGGTCGCTGGCGCTTCCCTGCTGAAAGAGAGAGCAAAAAAGAACCTGGTGGTATGCCATGAGACCCTCTTGAAGGGGCATATAAAGGGCAAGTGGCTGGCCCAGGACCAGGTCATAAACCAGCCCTCATCTCTGGAAGAGGGAATGAGCCTTGTCCTCAAGATCGGGAAGTTCTCCGGAGTAGGAGTGGTACGCAATAGAGGTGATGGTCAGGCAATCAGGATCAAGGATGTAACCCAGAGGGAGTTCGCCCTAGGAGAGGGCTCCAGTTCCCTGGAGAAGGTAATCCGGGCCAATGAGAAGCACCTCGCCCGCCTGGAGAAGGAGGCCCTGGCCGAGATCAGGGACTATTTATCGAGAAATAGGTTGCCGGTTAATATCTCTTTCAGCGGGGGGAAGGACAGCCTGGCGTCCCTCATTCTCGCGCAGAAGATGGTGCCAAGGATCGATGTCCTATTCGTCGATACCGGCCTGGAATTTCCCCAGACCGTGCAGTACGTGCGAGAGCTGTGCTCACACCACAAGCTCAGGCTGCATGAGATCCGAGCGAACAGCGACTTTTTCGAGCAGGTGAAGAGCTTCGGTCCCCCTGCCAAGGACTATCGTTGGTGTTGCAAGAGCAATAAGCTCGGGCCGATGACCTCATTTTTGGCCAGGCAGTATCCCCGAGGCTGCGTGACCATAGAGGGGCGGAGGATCTACGAGTCATTCAACCGCTCCACCATAAAGGCGGTGGAGAGGAACCCCTATGTTCCCGGCCAGACCATGCTCTCCCCCATCCGCAACTGGAGAGCCCTGGAGGTCATGCTCTACATCTACTGGAACGGCATGCGGCCTAATCCTCTTTACCAGGAGGACTACGAGCGAATCGGCTGTTGGCTCTGTCCGGCATCGCTGCAGTCCGAGTTCTCCCGACTTAAGGAGAGCCACCCAGATCTCTATCGCAGATGGGACTCCTGCCTCCATGAATGGAGAGAGAAGAACGGTCTGGATGGGAGATATGTCGATTGGGGGTTCTGGCGCTGGAGAAGGCATCCTCCCAAGATCATAGAGATCGCCGCCACTCAAGGTATCAGCCTGTCGGCCCAGGGAAAAATGGATGGAGGGATCTCCCTTCAGGTGGCGAAGGGCAGGTCACCATGCGGCCTAGAGTACTCCATTGAGGCCAATTTATCATTCCCTCAGAACCATCCTTTCTCCAATGTGGCCAATGCTCTGAACATCCTGGGCATGGTGAATTACGATGAGGACATGGGAGCGGCTTTGCTCAAGACGGAGAAGGGGAGGGCTACGGTCTTTGCCAATGGCCATATCATGATCATCGCCAATCGAATGGAGGCAGAGGAACTTCTACAGAGGGTGGTCGAGGTCATACTGCGGGTGCAATTGTGCACAAGATGCGGAATCTGCACCAAAAACTGCCGCCGTGGGGCGATCACCCTAGAAGATACCCTGGTTGTGGACCAGGAAAGGTGTAATCACTGCGGGAAATGCGCCCAGGGATGCATAGCGATAGATGAAGCGATAAAGATCTGGAATAAGCTTAACAGCCGCCAGATATAGGACCGCCAATAGATTGCCCATTGAAGGCCTATTATGATGCTGGATGGTGACGATCTTCAGGGACAGAGTTGGGAATTGACCATCATCTATTCATCTCCAGGATCTTTTTCTGCCAGTAGATTTAAATATTCGATCAATATCAGGAATACCATACTGAGGAATCAGAATGGTAACCGGAACAGTAAAATTCTTCAATAGAACCAAGAGATTTGGATTCATTGCAGGCGACGATGGAAAGGATTATTTCGTTCATGCAACCGGCCTCATGCCGGATGTCACCATAACCGAGGGTGATAAGGTCAGCTTCGAGGTAGTTGAGGGCGAGAAAGGCCCCAAGGCAGACAGAGTCACAAAACAGTAATCCAAAAATTATCGCTAGTATCTCATAAAAGCACAGTTTTCATGGGCTGGGAGACCAGCCCGAATTTCCCCTTTATCCATTTATGATCTCAAATCATAGCCTACTTGATCTCCCCTCTCCTGGGGAAATGCTCGATTGCCGCATAGAAAGGATAGCTGCAGAGCTGTCCCTCGATCGGAGGGCAGTCAGGGCGGTATCGGAGCTTCTGGAGGGTGGCGCAACCCTGCCCTTCATAGCCCGATACCGCAAGGAGGCCACCGGTGATCTGGATGAAGTGGCCATAGGCAAGATCCGCGACGGCCTCAACCGCTGCAGAATAATGGACGAGCGCAAGGCTGCAATAATTCGTTCTCTGGCCAAACAGGGTCAGATGACTGCAGAGATCGAGGAGAGGCTGAAGAATGCTCTGAGCCCGGCAGAATTGGAGGATATCTATCTCCCCTTCCGGCCCAGGAGACGGACTCGGGCCATGGTGGCAAAAGAGCGAGGCTTGGAGCCTCTGGCCAGAACCATCCTCGCTCAGGATGAGGGGAGAGGGGTTGAGCTGGAGGAGGAGGCGGCCCTATATATCGATCCCGAAAAGAGCGTATCATCGGTCGATGAGGCTTTGCAAGGGGCAGGAGACATCATCGCCGAATGGATAAGCGAGGATGGCAGGGCCCGAGCCGAATTGAGGTCCTTTTATTGGTCAACAGCTGTCCTGCAGAGCCGGGCCAAAACAGGGACCGCTCATCCGGAAGGAGGGCAAGTTCAGAGATTATCTGGAGCTCTCCGAGCCCATTGCCCGCATGAGCTCCCACCGATTGCTGGCCGCTCTCAGAGGGGCGAAGAGAGGGGTGATTTCACTGCATCTGGTGGTGGACGAGGAGGAGGCCCTGGCAGTCCTGGAGGAGATTTTCATCAAGGATGACGGCCCCGCCTCCGCTCTGGTCATGGCTGCAGCCCGTGACTCCTTTCGTCGGCTTCTGGCACCATCCCTTGAGGGAGAGACGCTATCCATAGCCCGCCAGCGGGCGGAGGAGATGGCGATAGATGTCTTCGCGGACAACCTCCGCCAGCTTCTCTTGGAGCCGCCCCTGGGCAGAAGGTGGGTCCTGGCGATAGATCCTGGATTTCGCACCGGCTGCAAGCTGGTGGTGCTCGATCCTCTGGGCAAGCTGATCCACAGCGATGTGATATACCCTCATGAGCCTCATAATAGGACAAAAGAGGCAGGTGCGAAGGTGGCCAGGATCTGCCAGGAGTATGATGTGGAGGTGATAGCAGTGGGCAACGGCACCGCCGGCCGGGAGACGGAATCGTTCCTGCAGAGAATCAACTTGCCCAGGGAAATAACGATAGTTCCAGTTAATGAGTCAGGAGCCTCGGTCTATTCCACCTCCGCAAGAGCCAGGAGCGAGTTTCCAGATCAGGATGCCACGGTGCGTGGTGCCGTCTCCATAGGCAGGCGGCTGCAGGACCCTCTGGCGGAGCTGGTCAAGATCGAGCCCCAGGCGATCGGAGTAGGACAGTACCAGCATGACGTGGAGCCATCAAGCCTCCGCCGCTCTTTAGATGATGTGGTGGTGGCCTGCGTGAACCAGGTAGGGGTGGACGTCAATGCCGCCAGCATAGAGCTTTTAGCTCGCGTCTCCGGCCTGGGGCCGAAGCTGGCGGAGGCGGTGGTCAGGTACAGAGATGAGCACGGACCATTCCGCTCCCGCCGGGATCTGCTGGCCGTGCCCCGCCTGGGTCCGAAGGCTTTCGAGCAGGCGGCGGGATTTCTGCGCATTCGCGAGGGGGACAATCCGCTGGACCGCACGGCAGTCCATCCGGAAAGGTATCCGATTGTGGAGAGGATGGCCAGGGACCTGAGGGTGACAGTGGCCGAGCTCATGGAAAACGAGAAGCTGTTGAGGAAGCTTGAGCTGGAAGATTATGTGAACGAGGATGGGGGGGTCGGCGCCTCCACCCTGCAGGATATATTTAATGAGCTCTTCCGACCGGGAAGAGATCCGCGCAGGGAATACGAGGCCTTCAGTTTTGCTCCGGGCATAAAAGAGATCGGTGACCTCCAGGTGGGAATGAACCTTCCCGGCATTGTGACCAATGTCACCTCCTTTGGCGCCTTCGTGGACGTGGGTGTGCATCAGGACGGCCTGGTGCACAAAAGCGAGCTTGCTAGCAGCTTTGTTGCGGTTCCTGGGGAAGTGGTGAAGGTCAGGCAGAGGGTTATGGTGAAGGTGCTGGATGTGGATCTTGAGCGGAGGAGAATTGCGCTGTCCATGAGGAGATGAGATTACCATAATTTTTGAATCTGATCGAGAAGCTTTTTCGTGCTGGTCAGAGGATCAGCGCTCCCATAGATCGATCTGCCCACAATCAGATAGTCCGCTCCTGCCTGCAGAGCCTCTCCGGCTGAGCCGCCCTGGGCCCCCACTCCAGGAGAGATGATGAGCTTGTCCCCGATTATCGAGCGGATNAGCCTTATCCTCTCCGGGCGGGTGGCAGGGGCTACCACGCCGCTGGCTCCCGCTTCCACTGCCAGCCGGGCCATCCTCTCCGCCAGAGGGGCCATGAACTCCTCTGCACCGGGGTGGCTCATCTCCGTGACCACAAAAAGGTCGGCAGCAAAGTCTCGGGCGCAATCGGAACAGGCCACCAGGGAGTCCTTTCCCGGAAAGGCCTGGGCGATTATGGCGGAGGCTCCAGCGCCCAGCACCGCTTCGCATATCAGGCGGTTGGTATTGGGAATATCGGCGATCTTCAGGTCGGCGATGACGGGAATCGATGAGCTTATCTCCTCTACGATTACCAGGCCGGCATGGAGGATGAGGGGATAGCCGATCTTGATGGCATCAAAGTATTCGCCCAGCTTTTCAGTCAGCTCCAGGGCTTTGTCCCGGGAGAGCACATCCAGCGCCAGGATCAAAGAGCTCTTATGATTCATATATGCTGGACTGCAACCCTCCCTCTTATTTGTTCCTTTCAAGCTCCGCTTTATCCAATCCAGGCACAGTCGACCTGTACACTGGCTCATCCATTATAGCTAGGGCAGGAATGGACATATCTTCTCCCGCCTGATATCCATAAAAGGCCTCCAGATCGGATTG
>JGI11944J13513_1000859_pt1 | contig 26944 bp, 26 predicted proteins | sample TerdegcoTASludge_FD_13513 | JGI IMG/M metagenome (IMG submission 13513) | reverse complement strand
GGTGAATCAGATGGATAGGACTCTTTATTTAAATGAAAAAAGAGGTCTTGAGGTATTAAGGGATGGACCTTCTATTTGGGTGAAAGAGTATGGCATGGCAGGCAGAAGAATACCTGCAAGATTAATAGGCCATGTGGTAATAGTGGGAAATGTTAAACTTGATGCAGGCGCTATTACCCTCTTTACAGAAAATAACATCCCGGTGACATTTATGAATAGAAAAGGTGATGAGGTAGCACTGACAATTCCATGCAACCATCAATGCCATGCCCACTATCATGATCAAAGGAAGATACTGGAGAAAGAGATATACATCAGTTATTACAGACAATGGCTTGAAAGCGAAAGAAGGAAGATTCAACTAAAGGTAGTGAAAAAACTATCAAGACAGGTTGCCTCTGGATTTGTCAAACATGGTTTCAAGGAGCAGGACTATCAGGATTTTATCATAAGAAACATAGAAGGAGGGGATAAAAAGAAAAAAGTGGTTGTAGAAAAGGTCATAGGCAATCTAATTAGGGAAATTATATTGAAAAGCATTCTTTCTGCAGGCCTTGATCCACATATAGGTATAATCAACAGGAGACAGGATTTTGGAATGGTTATGGATATATTTTATTCCATAGAGCCTGAGGTAGATTTACAGACAATACAGTTTTTCCAATCCATTAAAGACAGGGATTATATCTACATGAGCTCAACAGGCATGACCATTGCAAAAGATGGAATGAAGGATATTGTTCACAGGTTTGAAAATAAAAAAAGACTGACCGTTGATTTTATAGAGCATATAATCGATGGACTCTTTGAGACAATAAGATATATCAAGACCTTACCGAATTATAGATATAAAAATCAGGGGAAACAACATGACTTCCAATTATTTAGTCTGCTATGATATAAGAGATGAAAACAGGCTCATGCAGGTGTATAAAAAGATGAAAAAGATAGGTCTCCACATCCAGTATTCTGTCTTTCATTGTAGACTTTCAAGGGATGAATTGTTAGAATTAAAAAAATCATTAAATAGTTTAATAGAAGAATCAGCGGATGATATAAGGATTTATCCCCTTCCTATGGATATGAAGGTAATGGTTATGGGTCAAGGAGACAGGATTCCAGATGGCATTACAGTGTTGTTATGAATATGAAGAGAATTAAAAAACCGTGAGTTGAAGTATTATGCCGGGAGTAACTATGATTTATCAGAGCTATACCTTTACCATACAGGCACTTGATACCTTATATATGCCTCATTATAAAGGCTCTACCTTCAGGGGTGGATTTGGTAATGTATTCAGAAAGGTTGTATGCGTTTTGAAAAAAGAAGGATGCAAGGACTGCATGCTCAAATCAAGTTGCATATATGCCTATATATTCGAGACAGCCCCTATTGGAGACTGCCGTATCATGAATATGAACAAATATGAAAAGATCCCCCATCCATTTATCATAGAGCCACCTCTTGAAACAAAAAAGGTTTATGAAAATGATGAAACCATTGCCTTTAATCTGATACTCATAGGCAGGGCAAATGATTATATACCCTATTTTATATATGCCTTTGATGAACTGGGAAAAATAGGTATAGGCAAAGGTAGAAAACCCTATAAATTATTGACCGTTTATTCGGAAAACGAGATGATATATAATTCACAGGATAAATTGATAAAAAATGTCCCTCCAAAAAGATTAGTTATCGATAAATTGTGGAGATGGGAATCTAAAGAAGCAGACTCTGAAGCAACCGATGGAATGGAGTTAACCATACAATTTATCACCCCTGTGAGGATAAAATTTCATAGAGAGTTCGCAAAAGATATGCCATTTCATGTGCTTATAATAAATCTTCTGAGAAGGATGTTGCTTCTCAATTATTTCCACTGTGAGGGAGTCATCCCTGAATATGACCCTAAAAAGATCATCCATGAGGCACAAGAAGTAAAAACAATACATAGCACCATTAAATGGTGGGACTGGGAGAGATATTCTTATCGCCAGAAGACCAAGATGATGATGGGCGGTCTTATGGGTGAGATTACTTATAAAGGGAACATAGAGCCTTTTATGGAGTTGATTAAGGCAGGTGAAGTTGTCCATGTTGGAAAAGGAACAGGCTTTGGTCTGGGAAAATATAAAATCTTGTCATAGCGTTAAGTAATATATCTAAAAGTTTTTTATTTTTATACTAAAATTTATTGACATACCTTTCATAAATTTAATATACAATGCTATTGATGTCCCATTGGTAGGAGCGGGTTGGGTTATCAAAGGGGTTATAAAAAGAAATAGCGAAAAAAATTCAAGACAAATTTATGGTTAAGCGATTTAGAGAAATCCTTATCGCCGTCACTGGGTTGACGCCACAGGTAATAACAGAGACCATATATGCCCTTTCACAGAAAAAACCCCCAGTAATAATAGATGAGATATGCATTATAACCACCACCGCAGGCAAAAAGATCATAGAAGATGCCCTTGTTAAGAAGGGCATCTTGAATCAACTAATAAGTGAATATAACCTTAAATCCATTGAAATAACAGAAAGGTCTTTTATTATTGGAAAAGATAATAATAGGACTGAGATTGTAGATATCATAACAGAATCAGACAATGAGATAATAGGCGATATTATTACCTCGACGATTAAAAGATTCGCCTCAGACCCCGAAACAAGACTTCACTGCTCCATAGCAGGCGGAAGAAAGACCATGAGCTTTTATCTCGGTGCAGCACTTCAGCTTTTTGGTAGGCCTCAAGACAGGCTTTACCATGTTCTTGTTAACCCTGATTTTGAATCAAATCCTGATTTTTTCTATAAACCCAAGAGAAACAGGACCATAGAAGTTAAATTAAAAGACGGTGGAATCAAAAGATTAAATACCAGGGATGCAAAGATTCAACTGGCAGAGTTACCTTTCATCAGGCTCGGAGACAAATTGAGCCTTAAAGGAAAAAGCTTTAGAGAACTGGTAGAAGAGGGACAGAAAGATATAGACATGGCTACAACCCAGCCTGAGATATATATTGCCCTTGATAAAAGGTTAATAAAGATTGGTAAGAATATTGTAAGGCTTCCTCCTGTTCAATTAATGGTGTATGCAACCCTTTTAAAACAAAAGACAGTCAGATGTAAATACATAGAAAGAAGTTATTGCCTTGATTGTTGTGAATGCTTTATTGCCCTTAATGAATTGATCAATGACAAAAATTTGATGGATTTCTATCTAAATATTTATCAAGGGAATATGGAAAGAAAAGAAAAGCTGGAGCGAAGCTGGAAAAAGAAAGATATTCCTTCTGATCTTGTAAGGCAAATAATCAGTAAAATTAACAAAACATTGAAAGACTGCTTAAGTGAAACATCTATTATTCCATACGCTCTGGTAAAAAATGTTAAGGAATATGGTAGCACAAGATATGGAATTAAAATAGAGAAGGATAAAATAAATATAGAATGAACTTATAAAGGGTTTTTGGGTTTCATGGCTTTTATGAAGGTGATAATGGCGGGACAGAAAAAAGAAATATTTCGGCAATATTGCTGTAGTAGAAAATGCTCAAAAAATCTGGAATGATATTGGCATGAATATGAGAGTGGTAAAAATGATTGAAGTAAAAGAGGTTTTTAAGAAGAACGCTGGTTTAAGGTCTTAGAGAAAAACAAACTGATAGACGATATGAAACATAAAGTAGTTTGTAGCTTTATTATACTTTTCCTCAAGGGGGTTTAGATGGCATTCAATAAAGAGGAATATGAGGCAATTGTCTTAGGGGCATTGCTGCATGATATTGGGAAGGTTGTCCAGAGAGCAAGCGATAATCCTACATCAAAAAGGCACACTCAATGGGGATATGATTGGCTTAAAAATATACTTGGTGATAATCCTGCTATAAATGCTACTATAGCGCATCATTACACAAAAGATGATGACTATGCCCTTAATAACAATATTGGCCTTATATGGTATCAGGCAGACAATCTTTCTTCCAAAGAAAGGACGGAAGTAAAAAAAGAAAAATTAGAAGAGGGTGAATGGCATTCTGAAATCTGCATTGCCTCTCCCTTTATCAGAATAAACAATCCTAGCAATCTTAGCGAAAAACCCGGCCTTTCATTTTTGCCTTTAATAAATGAGAAGATTTTTGTTGAGGCAGTAGAAAAGGAAATAAAGTATTCTCAAAAAGATTATGAACGACTTTTAAAGAATTTTGAGAAAGATTTTAATAATCCTGAAATTCCAAAACCTCCTTCAATAGATTACCTTTTGATGCTTTTTGAAAAACATTTTTCAAGGGTGCCATCTATAACTATGAAGATTTATGATGGTCTCAAAAAAGAAGAAATCAAAGATAAACATCCAGATATCTCCCTTTATGACCATTCAAAGTTAACTGCTGCTATTTCTGGGGGTTTGTATCACTATCTAAGAGAAACCTATTCTGATAAATGGGAGAGAAATGAACTTTTAAAGGATGAAATACTAAATGTACCTCCTCATATAAAGCCTTATCTTTTGATTGGTGGAGATATATCAGGAGTCCAGAAATTTATTTACACAATTACATCTAAAGGAGCACTTAAGTCCTTGAAGGGTAGGTCTTTTTTTCTTGAATTACTATCGGAGCATATAGTATCGGAGCTTATAGATGCATTAAATCTTACCAGATGCAATATCATATTCTCAGGAGGTGGATATTTCTATATACTTTCTCATAATACTAATGAGGCAAAATCGGTCATTGAAAAAATAAAGGAAAAAGTGGATGATTACCTTTTCAATGAATTTAAGGGTTGTTTACAACTTCATATCGCATATGAGGAGTTCCATCCAGAAAATTTTGGTTATGCATCGGAGATCTGGAGGGGAGTATCTGAGAAACTTGAAAAGGCAAAAAAGACAAAGTGGAAGGAGAGGATTTCAGAAGTTTTGTGTCCTAAGATGCCCCATGAGAACTGTTTTACTGAATATTGCGAGGTGTGCTTTAGAGAAGATTTACCGCTTGTTGACCTAAAGCGAAACGAAGATGTGCTAAAGGTATGCAACCCGTGCCTTAATCAATACAATTTAGGGGAGAAACTTAAAGATATATCCCAGGAAAAACATCCGGTGATTTACAAATTTTCTGAAAGCACAGAAGATGCGATAAATATAATGGATAGTTACTATGTATTCAAAAAAGGCTGTAATAAAGATATGAATCCTTCTGCAATTGCTGTGTACAGAATAAATGATTTTACTGCAGAACATTATAGCCACCCTAAATCCATTTATCTACCTATAGGTATTTATCAGCATAAAAAGCTTCATGAGCTTTCTAATGCATCTACTGTTTTTGGAATCAATAAAGTTGCTGTTTTAAGAATGGATGTGGATAATTTGGGAAAGATCTTTTCAGAAGCAGTCCCCATAGAATACAGAACATTTTCCCGGATGGCATCTATTTCAAGAGGGCTGAATAATTTTTTTAAATCCTTTCTCAATAAATTAGTTGAAGGTAAAGACATTGATGAGATAACTGATATTGCAGACAAAAATGTAAAACAAAATGGCAGGATGCTCACCATTGTTTATTCAGGCGGAGATGATTTATTTCTTATAGGGCACTGGCTTGATGTTACAGAGACAGCTATTGATATAAATAACTATTTTAGAAAATATACAGGCAATCCTTTTATGACAATATCTGGCGGCATCTCAGTCAATCAAGAAAAATACCCTGTTTACCAGTATGCCAGGGATGCTGAAGATGCTGAAAGCATGGCAAAGGATACAATTATTGGCAAAGACGCAATCACGCTTTTTGCTAGGTATACTGTTAAGTGGAACGAAATAGAAGAGGTATTAAGAAGGGTTAAACTCTTTAAAACATTTCTGATTGCTAAAAAAGATTTTTTCGACACCGATGATAAATTTTCTAAGACATTCTTCTATCGCCTTCTTGCACTGGCAAGGAGATTCAATGAGGATGGAGTTTTAATTTTGCCAAAAGCAGCATATTTAGTATCAAATATTAAAGCCAAAAAAAACAATTCAGAAGATATTTTAAAATTTAAGGAGGTTATTATGACTTCAAATTCGAAAGAGTGGAAAATAACAGAAATTTCTGTTTTATGGACACTCATGATGATGAGGAAAGGAGGAAAGGAAGATGCATGAGGATCATGAACAAAATAAAAAAGGTAATAGAGAAAAACAGGGACATGACAGAGTTGATAACCTTGTAAATGAAGCAAAAAACAAGATAACTAAGTATAAAAGTACTGGACTTGTAAATTTACCTGCAGAGGAGCTGGTAAAAATAGCAAATGATTTAGGCAAACACCTAAAAGATCTCGGCCTTAAAACAACTCAAATAAGAAGATTTCTGGATGGTGTAAGAAGGATTGATGTCCAATCAAAAAAGGGCAAAGAATTTAATAGTGATTCGATTATTCTATTAAAGCCAAAACTTGCTTATGAAGCAGGTAGAAATGAAAATATAAGACCTTTAATGGATGTGTTAGAACCGGCTATAACAGCAGGCTCTAAGTCATATAAAGATTTTAAAAAGTTAGTTGCCCTTATAGAGGGTATTATTGCCTACCACAGATTTCACGGTGGAAAAGATTCATAAAAGGAGGACAGACAATGGATAGAACCCTTTTAGGTAAAATCAAAATTTGGGGAACTCTTGAGTGCAAAACAGGCTTACATATTGGAGCATCAAAGGAAAATATGGAAATAGGTGCTATTGACTCCCCTGTTGTTAGAGACCCTGTAACCAGAGAGCCCTATATTCCAGGGAGTTCTTTAAAAGGAAAGATGAGGTCATTACTTGAAAAAGCCTTAAAAATAAGCGACAGAAGGGATATTGGCACAAACAGAAATCCTGTTAAAATCCATGTGTGTGATGATGCCGAAAAAGCCTCAAAGTGCAATTTATGTAGAATATTTGGTTCCACTGGTAAAGACGGTGGTAAAAACTTTCCAGCTCGCTTGATAGTTCGTGATCTGTATTTAACAGAGCAAAGCGCTGAAGAACTCTCAGGCATTGATACAGGGCTTCAATATACAGAATGGAAATTTGAAAATGCTATTGATCGTGTTACTGCGGCAGCAAATCCAAGACAAATTGAGAGGGTTCCTAAGGGAGCATTATTTCAGTTTGAATTGATATATAATGTTGAAGATAAATCAAATATTGTCGAAGACCTTAAGAATATAAAACTTGGGATAGAGCTGCTTAAGCTCGATGCCCTCGGCGGACACGGTTCAAGAGGCTATGGAAAGGTGGATATCAAATTTGATAGCATTGAGCCCATTCCTGTGGATTATTTTAAAGATATGGTGCATAAGAAGATAGTTGAATTTAAGTCCCTCGATGATATTGATGAGATAGCTACTGTTTTTGAATAATAAGGAGAGAGACAGAATTGAAAGTCTACTTTTATAAATTAAAATTTCAAGGTGCATCTCACTTTGGAGATACAGGAATTGATCTTGAAAACGTTTCTGAATGGGTAAACTCAGACACACTATTCTCTGCATTGATAAATGCTTATAGTACAATTTATGGAAAGGACTCTGTATCTGTCATTATAGAGGACTTTAAGAAAGAACCCCCATTTCTTGTTAGCTCACTTTTTTTGTATTACGGTAAAAATTTCTTTTTACCTCGCCCAATGATGGATGAACATATCAGCAAAGATTTAAAAAGAGAAATGGGGAAGGAATTAAAAACACTCAAATGGCTCAATGTGGATGGATTTTTGAAATGGGTAAATGGCAAAGATATTGAAAAGATAGATATTGAAAAAATGCAATTAGCACTAAAGGAATATAAACAAGCCTTTATCACCGAAATAAGGCCAAGGGTTTCTCTTGATAGAGTTACACAGCAGAGCAGTATATATAATGTAGGCTATGTGTATTTCAAAGAAGATGCAGGGCTATATGGGCTTGTTTCCTTTAAAAATATGGCGTATTTAAAAGAGTTTGAAATTATGCTGAAAGCGCTGGGCGAGATAGGACTCGGTGGAGAAAGGGCATATGGATGTGGCATGTTTGAGCTGATTAGTTTTCAGGAAATTGAAGGTCCACTGGAAAAGATTGTGTATAACAATTCTGATATCTATGTTCTTTTATCTCTTTATCATCCATTAGATGCTGAATTTAATAATATAAGTGATAAGCTGGTTGCTTATGATATAACAAGAAAGCAAGGGTGGATAACCACTGGTAGATATGCTCTTCCATTGAAAAGACAGTCTGTTGGTTTTTTTACAGAAGGTAGTATTATAAAAGGACAGATTCCTAAAGGTACCTTGATAGATGTTACTCCTTTGAACCCTCCATATGAATTGTCCCACAGAATTTATAGATATGGTTATGCTTTTACTTCACCATTAAGGAGTATCAAATGATCAATGCAGATAATATTTATGAGGAGAAAATAATAAGATTTAATGTTAAATCGCCGATCCATGTGGGAGGAGTTGAGCAAAGGCTCACGCCTTTTGAATATATCCAAAGTGAAAGGTATGTGTATCCTGTATCGCATGAAAAACTTTCTTTGTTTTTACATGAAAAAAGAATAATAGAGGCATATGTTCGTGATGTAAATTTAAAAAAACACAAATTCAGGCTTTTAGAATTTTTTAAAAATAATGGAATTAATCTAACAGAAAAAGATTTTGAAAAGATAAGTGGAGGTCGCAAAATTAGGCTAATAGGTAAAGGGCTTCAGGATTACAGACCATTTATTAGAGACGGTTATGGCATCCCCTATATACCAGGCTCATCTATAAAGGGTGTCATAAGAACAGCAATACTTTATAATGCCTTATTGGAATATAAAAATCGTGACCCTGAGGGATTTAAAAAAAACATTATTGAGCCTATCCAACAAGCAAATCGTAGTAACTTAAAAAAAGGAGATGTTTTTAAAAATATTGAGAGAGAATGGCTTAAGAATTTTGTGCTTTCAGATAAGAAAAGGTCTTCCAACACTGATTGGTTAAGGATACTACATGTCTCAGATGCCTATCCAGTAAACACAACAAAAACAATACTTATACCTATGAATATTCTAAAAAAGGAAGGATCAGGATGGAATTATAAATTAGAGAGTCCAAACCAAAATACAACAATATGGGTGGAATCTATATCTCCAAACACAGTAATTGAATTTAAAGTGTTGTGGGATAAAAAATTGCTAAATGATTTTCAATCAAATAACAGAAATATTAATCTACCCCAGAGTCTTGCTGAGGTTTTATCAAATATAAAAAAGTGGGCAAATGATGTATTTGCTTTTGAAAAAGAATTTACAGGAACGCATGCCCTTGGAAATTGGTATAAAAGCAATTCAGCAAGTTTTAGAGTTGGGTTTGGCTCAGGAATGATTTCAACAACTTTAGCACTATTGCTGCCTGAAGAATTGAGAAAAATGATTAGAAACTTTGTTGGTAAAAACAAAGGTGATGATATAGCCCCTAAATCGAGGAGAATTTGGTTGAATAATAATCAGCCAGTACCTCTTGGTTGGGCAATGCTGGAGGTATTACCTTTTAATCTTAAAGAGCCTCTTTATAGTGAGCAAGAAAACATATCATCAACAATTGATACTTTTGAGCAACAAATAACAGAACAAGATATAAATCAAACTACACAACCTGTTGAAAAAAAAGAACCTGAAAAAAGAACCATCCCAAATGTAACTCTTACTTATAATCCAGGTAATCGCTTGCTTTCAACAACTGTAGAAGGTAAGAAGGCCTTTATTGATCATATTGATGACAATTTTATCCCTGAAGAATTATGGCCAAAATTAAAGAAGGATAAAAGAATAAAAGGTTCTATTGTTGTGGAGCCTATGGGAAATGCCTTTAAAATAGTTGAATTTATAAAACAGGAATAAGATTACTTAAAGCAGTATAAGGCTATAAAAGGATTATAAAAAGACAATGGACAAGCATTTCATATATCAGGTCGGAAGGCTGGATGTAAATGCTTTCAAGGAGCTCAATTTTATTGTTTATAACAAACCCTTCAAATCCTCACTTTCCTCCTTTGCCATAAAGGATTATTATGAAGAGAACTATGACAGTTCATCCCATGATAGCTCATCCATTGTGTTAATCTATCCTGTAAGTCTACCCTTTAATCAAATTTTACTGAAAAACAGAGATTTTATCTCATCAATCCCAGGGACATTTAAAGATAGAATTGAACATGCCCTTAATAACCCTCAAGATTATTTAAATAACCCTCAAAAATTATTTGAAAGTCATCCCCATTCCGAAATGGCTTGTAATTTTTTTACTATCCATTCCCTGGGTGCGTATAATACAAACAATCAACAGATTAAATTTTCCTGCCATTATTCAGACATATTTCTTGAAATTTTATTAGATATGGTTAGTCGATACATTCAACATGTTGAATCATCCAATCATGATGGAAAATTAAAATTTATTATAGATATATCAAGCGGTCTCAACATTTATATTACCGCCCTTTTAGAAGCAGCAAGATACTTGGGCGTGTTGATGCAGCTTGCAGGGATATATAATAAAGATAAAGTCCCTGAAGTTATCATAGCCTTTTCTGACCCAATTTTGCCTAACGAAAACATCTCTTATACAATTCACTTTGATCCCGTAAGGACAAAGGCATTTTATTCATCACCAATTAGCTATAAAGATATTGATAAGTTTAAGCTCTCAAAGGCTATATATCCAGAAGATAGAAAAGAAAAGAATAGACTTCAGGAAATCCTCGATTCTTTTGCAATTACCTATTCTGCTATTAAAAACAATGCGCCCCTTGCCATCTACCAATTCGGATATAAAGAAAGAGATAAAATACTGGATATGATGAAAGATTTTATAGAAGATACCCTATCGAATCTTTACAAAAATTTTGAATCTTCACCTAATCTAAAAAAAGATGATTATCTGAAAGTCCTGTTAACCCTTGCGTTTTCTTACGGGATAGCATCTTTACTTGAAAATAATAATATAAAACAACATCATGGTATAGACATAAGCGAATTAAGAGATTCTTTTGAAAGTGTTTATAAGGCGTTCGGCCTTGATTTAAATGATATTGTCCTTGGAAATGAAGTTAATTTAATCAACAAAGCAAAAAAAGAATTTGTTGAAAAGGGTAATCGAGAGTGGAGACAACTTTTTTATCTTTTAAACCCTAATAAAAACGCCTTTGACACTGTGCCAAATGAAAGAAACTATTTTGCCCATGCAGGGCTTGAACAAAATGCTGCTCAATACATAATTGAAAAAGACTTATTGAAGCTCAAATATGCTGATCAACATGTCGATTTGATAAAAAAATGGTTAAAAAAGTCAGTATAGCCTTAAATGCCATATGCAGATTAAAACCTGTAATGATTTATTCCCGGTATATTTTCAAAATGTCTGTCGTTGGTAAATATGGAAAGATTATATTTTAATACAATGGCGGCGGTGGCAACATCTGTGGGGGGCAAATTGATGCCTTTTCTTCTAAGTGAACATGATAGCCATCCTGCCTTTATACATAAATCATTTGTCAATTCAATCGTATCAATGCCATCAATAAGCTTGCTAATATATTGCTCTTCCTTTTCACTTCTTGTGCCTTGCAGCAATTCAGCCAGAATTATGCCTGTAACATATAGTCACTTTGTTGTGAGAAGTGATGCCACAGCATCGGCGTTAGGTGTGATATCCTTTAAAAAATCAATTAAAATAGATGTGTCAGCTATTACGCCATCTTTTATCATTTTCTTCCATCTCCATTATCTCAGCTTTTTCAAGTTCTTCTGTTACGTCATCAATCTTAATCTTACCTCTCAATTCAAGAAGCATTTTGATCTTCTTTTCCTTTACATAATATCCCATGGCAGTGATTATAGCCTTTGTTTTGGTTTTTTCACCAGAGAGTTTTTGCACTTGAGCAATGAGGTCATCGGTTATGTTTAATGTGGCACGCATAAATATCACCTCCAATATATGCGATTTTCGTATGTGGTATAGAGGCGCTTTGTCAAGGAGATTTTAGCAAAAGATGATTTTAATCATTAAGAGATATTTTATCAACAAGTGTATAAGGGTGAAAAGATGACTTACACACATGTGTGCCTTGTGTCAGCACAACCTATACCAAACCTAATACCGCTACGAATGGAGGAAATTAGACCAAAAAAGGTTATTCTCCTTGTAAGCCCGGATATGAAACTTCAATCCGAACGTCTGGAAAATGTTATCAAAGAATGGGGTATTCAAGTTGATAAATACCCCATAGCACCGTATGATCTAAATTCTGCCCGTGAAACATGTATTTCCATCCTTTCAAAATATAACAATGATGAAGAAATCATATTAAATGCCACAGGTGGGACCAAGATCATGGCGTTTGCTGCATTTGAAGTTTTCAGAGAAAATGGTTTGAAAATCATTTATGTGGATACCCAAAATGGTTGGATTCAGGCTTTATCGCCACAACCAAAACAGATTAACTTTAAAGATGTATTAAAAGTCCACACATATCTTCGTGCTTATGGACAGAAAATACTGAACGAGAAAACAAATATAGAAATTAAACGTCATAGTCCTGTGATTGATGAGCTTATAAAGATACTCGATATTTATCAGGATGCAATAAAGATTTTAAACAGTTATGTTGCTCCATGGAGAAGCGCAGGGACATTTCCTATTGAGATAGAAATAAAACAAAATGACCTTGAAAATGAGAATTTTCAAAAGATCATAAAACTCTTCGCAGAAAATAACATTTTCAAATTTAATAATGGTTTAATCAAATTCCTAAATATAGATGATGTAGAGTTTGCATCTGGTGGATGGCTTGAGGAATATGTTTATAGAACAATCAAGTCTCTTTCAGTTGTTGATGTGCGCATGGGTGTTGAGGTGATGTGGGATGTTGTCCCATCTAAACCGCCAAAAAATGAGTATGATGTAGTATTTATTCATAATAACAGGTTATTTCTAATAGAATGTAAAACTGAACGTTTTGAAGGAATTGATAAGGAAGTCTCCACAAGTGACCCAATATATAAGCTTGAAAGCCTTCGAGATGCTGCCGGTGGTGTATATGGTAAAGGCATGCTGGTTTCTTACCAGAGGCTTACGGACACACAAAAGCGACGCCTTGCTGCAAACAAATTGTTCTACTGTGATAGTACAGATTTAAAAAATTTAAAAAGCAGGATAGCTCAATGGATAAGATGAATGATAAAAGAAAGGTATTATTAGCCTTCCTGGGAAGAGCTGATTATAAGGAAGCTGAAGAAATTTTTAGGGAGAAAAACTGATGATTATAATTGATATATCAGAATTATTTGATACAAACGCAAAACTCCAGGATATTAATATATATATTAATAAAACCCTCCAGAAGGCAGGGGAGGGAAATGATGTGGTGTTGACAGGGCCAGGTCCAGTCTGGCTCTATTTAAAATTAGCCCATGCCTTACACGGCAGGGTAAGGAAACTTATTTATCGATCGCCAGTTACGGGCGATGTGGTAATATTCGATCATTCACCATTTTGATAAAAATTTTTAATGATATCCCATCCAATCCTTTGATAATACGCAAAAAATGACATGATGCCCTTTTTTTAAGGTGAGTAGAATATAGGGTTATGTTTCACAATAGGTATAATACCTTGTTTGTGAAATTTTATTCTTGAAACTTGGATATAAACTGTTATAATACAAAGACAAAAATGCGTATTCTGTGTCTTGATGTGGGTGATAAAAAGATAGGTATTTCTTTGTCTGACCCCACTTTGTCTATAGCGCAGGGATTAAAAGTCTATAGGCGTGTATCTTTGAGGGATGATGCAGAAGAGATAAAGAGGATAATGGATGAGTATGAGGTTGGTGAACTCGTGGTGGGAATCCCAAAGGACTTAAACGGTGCCATAGGAAAGAGGGCACAGGGTGTCATTGATTTTGTAAATTTTTTAAAGACCAAGACAGATGTCCAAGTGGTTTTATGGGATGAAAGATTCAGCACCAATGAGGCACACAGGGTTTTTGATATGGCTTCGGTTAAGCAAAAGAATAGAAAGCCTTTCCTTGACATTATGGCAGCCCAGATAATACTCCAAGGGTATCTTGATGCAAAGAAATCAGTATAGATTCATCATAATACTGTCTATTATCTTTTTTATTATAACCCAGGCGATCATATTTGCCAGTGTGCCAAATAGTCTGGATACAGAAAGGGTGAATATAGTCATCAAAAACGGAACAAGCCTTAACAATGTATCAACTATACTCAAAGAAAAGGGTGTTATAAATTTTAGGTATCTTTTTCTTTTTTGCTCACTCCTTTATAAAGGAAAACTTATTGCCGGAGAATATGAGCTTTCCAAGGCCATGTCCACCATAGAGATTGTAAGAAAGATGGGAAACGGCGAAAGAAAGATATATGTATTGAGGATAATAGAGGGTAACAATATTTATAATATAGCTGAGAGTATAGAAAAATCAGGTATAATGAAAGGTGAGACATTCATAAGATTGACAAGAGACCCTGAATATTTAAACTCCCTGGGCATTAAGGCTGATTCCTTGGAAGGCTATCTTGCACCTGATACATATTTTTATAGCAAGGAGATAGAGCCCGAGAAATTCGTTGGTATCATTGCCAAGAAGATGATCAATCTCTTTGAAAAAGAAGAGATGAAAAGGATGATGGCAGAATTAGGTCTTGATATACATAAGACCTTGACCATGGCCTCTTTGATAGAAAAAGAGGCAAAAATAAAGGATGAAAAACCGGTTATCTCTGCCGTATTCCATAATAGACTTAAAAAAGGCATGTCACTGGATTGTGACCCTACTATTATATATGGAACAGGCAGGTTTAACGAAGCCATTACAAAGAGGGATATAGCCACATATACGCCATACAATACTTATAGGTTCAAGGGTCTGCCAAAGGGTCCTATATGTAGCCCCGGCAATGCATCCATTAATGCAGCCCTCAACCCAGCTAATGTGGACTATCTTTATTTTGTGGCAAAAAACGATGGAACCCATGTCTTTTCCAGAGACATGAGAGAACATAATCACTTTGTTTATTTGTATCAGCGTGCAAAAAAACAAAAAAATCATTTGTGAAGGAGGGATTTATGGCAAAAGATGTTGCAGTGATCGGTGTGGGCCAGAGTAATTTTGTAAGAGGATATGAAGGCTCCATCAGGGAATTGGCTTTTGAGGCATTCAGAGAGGCAATGCAGGATGCAGGCATAACCAACAAAGATGTGGATGCCTCTGTGTTTTGTTCAGCCCCTGAATATGATAAGCAGAGATCCCCTGCTGGCGTCCTGGCAGAGTATCTGGGATTGATCCCCCAGCCTACATTTTACGTGGAGACAGTATGTTCATCCAGCAGCACTGGCGTAAAAGTGGCATACAGCATGATAAAGGCAGGTCTTCACGATGTTGTTGTAGTCCTTGGTTTCCAGAAGATGTCAGAGATTACATCTGCTGAATCTCAGGAGAGGATGGGTCGTGGTGCTGATATACAGTGGGAGGCGCCTTTTGGAACTATGATGCCTGCATACTATGCCCTTTATGCACAGGCTTATATGGCAAAGAACGGTTTAACCCATGACGACCTAATGAATGTGAGGATAAAATCAGGGACCTATGGCCAGATAAATGAGAGGGCAGTATATAGAAAGGGTGTTAAGGCAGCTGATTTTGATCCGAACAACCCTGATGCAAGGATGGCGGCACCTGTTGCATGGCCACTAAGGGTAGGCGATGCATGCGCAAATGCCGATGGAAGCTCATGTATAATACTTGCCAATGCAGAGAAGGCAAAGGCATTCTCTAAGAAGCCTGTTTGGATACTCGGCATAGGCGCTGCCTCAGAGGCAGTGAATATGGCAGCAAGGCCTGATTTTTCCAAGGGTCTCAGTGTAGGCTATAAGGCAGCAGAGCAGGCATATAAGATGGCAGGCATCAAACCCAGCGATGTCAAGGTAGCTGAAGTCCATGACTGCTTTACCATTGCCGAGATCATGGCGTATGAAGGCCTTGGTTTTGCACCTATGGGTGAAGGTAAACAGCTTATAAGGGAAAAGGCGACCTACAAGGAAGGAAAAATACCTGTGAATGTAGACGGTGGACTACTTTCCAAAGGACATCCCATCGGTGCAACAGGAGGTTCACAGATAAGGACAATAGTTCTCCAACTGCGTGGTGAGGCAGGACCTATGCAGGTGCCTGGTGAACCAGATATCGGTCTTGTCCACAATGTGGGTGGTGTTGGACTCTATGGAAATGTAACTATATTCGGGAGGTGAAATATGGGTTTTGAGAAATTCGGAAGAAAAAGCTTTACAGGGATGACCAAGACAGGGAAATTCGTTGATCTCCTTGCAGAGGGCAAGGTAGAGGGGACTGTATGCAAACAGTGCGGAGCAAAGTATTTTCCGCCAAGGTCTGATTGTGCTGCATGTCTTTCAAAGGATATGGATTGGTTTGAAGTGCCTAAAACTGGCAAGCTCGAGACATATACCATTGCCTATTATGCACCATATGGTTTTGAGAAGGATTGCCCTTATACCATGGGTGTAGTGGAATATGACGGTGGATTAAAGCTCTTTGCAAGGCTTGCAGGGGACCTAAAACCTGAGGATATAAAGGTAGGGATGGATGTATCTGTAAGGCCTATAAAATATGAAGATGGTCAGCTCTCATTTGAGATATACAAGGCATAAAAACACACAAGGGCTGTCAATACGGCAGCCCTTTTTCAAAAAATAAAATCTTTTTGTTAGGTGTCTTACGGATGTGCCTTAGATTAAAGATCTCTTTTATCAAATTTTCCTGACATAAAAATTCAAAATCTCCTTACTTACAGAAATAAAAAAGATTGCTAAATTTAGCACATGATATTATTACACCTGATTATGACAATACTCACCGGGCGAGACGCCATATCTTACCCCCACCAAACCCCCCTTCTTAAAAAAGTAGGATTTAAACGTCTCGCCTTCCCTTCATAAACAGGAGTATCTTTTGGGTGAAAACATCCTAATTGTAGAAGACCATGACTTTGTAAGAAAATCCCTCAATGATTTGCTATGTTCCAAATTTCCAGAATGTAGAATTATAGATGTAAAAACAGGTGAAGAGGCAGTAGAGCTGGCTAAAGATATTTTGCCCTCAGTGGTTATTATGGATATAAGTCTCCCTGGTATAAATGGTATTGAGGCAACAAGACAGATAAAAAAGATAGACCCCCACACCCAGGTGGCAATACTTTCCATCTATGAGGACGAGGTCTATAAAAAAGATGCAAGCCTTGCAGGTGCAAGCGCCTATATCTCGAAGAGGGTAATGAATAGTGAGCTTATAAAAACCATAAAGATGCTTTTATCTGAGCCTAAGTAATCCAAAGTTTGAAAATCATTCAAGAGATGTGATGCCGTGCCTTATGGCAAACTTGACAAGCCCTGTTATGTCGCTAATACCGAGTTTTTGCATTATCCTGCTTCTATAGGTTTCCACTGTTTTAGGCGAGATAAAAATAATATTTGCTATCTCAGAGCTTGACTTGCCTTCTACTACAAGCTTTAATATCTCCATTTCCCTGGGGCTTAATTGATTAAGAATGCTTTCTTTTTCACCGGTCTTTCTCTGTTTGAAATACTCATCTATTACCTGTTCAGATATCTTTTTGCTCAAATATCGTTTTCCAGAGTTTACTGTTATCACAGCATTTATTATCTCTGCTGCTGCTGATTCCTTGAGGATATAACCTGTTGCTCCTGCCTCTATAGACCTGTGGACATATTCAGGGGATGAATGCATGGAAAGAATGATTACGCGGGTTGACGGCGATGCCTCACATATCTGTCTTGTTGCCTCTATCCCGTCTAACTCTGGCATGGCGATATCCATTATAACTACATGAGGTTTTAAGGTCTTGATCTTTCGGACTGCCTCTCTGCCGTTTTCGGCATCGCCCATAACCTCTATGTTCTCTTTGGACTCCATAAGAAGCCTTAAGCCTTCTCTTAAGACAGCATGGTCATCAGCAATAAAAACCGTAATCTTTCCTGACTCTATTTTTGACATGGAATTATATTTTCCCCTTTGAATTATTAAAATTACAAGAGAAAACCCCTTAAACCTTAAATCGGGACACTAACAATAACCTTTGTTCCCTTTCCTTTTTGGGACTCAATTTGTATATTCCCTCTAACAGATAATGCCCTCTCCTTCATGGTCGTTAAACCCCACTTAGCTCTCTTTTCCCTCACACTTTTATTATAGTGCATTACATCTTCCATATCAAAACCCCTGCCATTGTCTTCTATGGACAGTTGTAATATGCCATTATTCATATGGAGATGGATATTTACCTCTGTGGCGCCAGAGTGCTTTGCTATGTTTGTTAATGCCTCCTGGGATATCCTAAAGAGTGCGTTTTCTATAGATATGCCAGGTCTCTCTGCCAAATCTTCCCCATGGATCCATACATTTATACCTGTTCTTGAACTAAAGAGTCTTCCATACCACCTAAGCCCTGCCAAAAGACCATAGTCATCAAGGACAGAGGGTCTTAGGTCTGACATGACATCACGGATCTTCTCAGTGGTCTGTTCAAGGATTACCAGAGAGTCATTGAGGCGTGAAGTAATAGTATCCTGGGCAAGGTCTTTTAGTTGAGAGGCTATAATATTCAGGTTTATGCTTAATGCTGTGAGGTTTTGACCAACACTGTCATGGAGTTCCTGGGAAATCCTCCTCCTTTCTGTCTCTTCGAGTTCTACAAGTCTCATTGATAGAGCCCTGAGTTGTTCCTGTTGTTCCAGCAGCTCCTTTTGTGCCTTTTTTCTCATGGTTATGTCTTTTGCAGTCCCTTCGTAATATAGGATGTTGCCCTTTTCATCTCTTACAACATGTGCATTTATGGAGATCCATATAATAGAACCATTCCTGTGATACTGGTTTGCTTCAAAACCTTTCACATAACCATGACTTTCTATGAGCCTTTTGAATCTATCCCTGTCCGATGGATTAATATAATGGTGTTTTATATCTTTGATGGTATTTATCATGTCTTCAGGTGTTTTAAATCCATACATTCGAGCAAGGGCAGGATTTACCAAGATATAACGGCCTTCTGGTGTTGTCTGAAAGATACCCTCTGATATATTCTCAAATATATTCCTATACCTTTCCTCACTTTTCTGTAGGGCCTGCTCTGCCTGTTTTCTATCTGTCTCGTCTGTATAAATAGTAACTACTTCTCCTGATGGTAGTCTATAAACATAATTGTCACGCCATCCCTTTATCCTTTCGTCACTATATAAACCTATGGGATGATGTTCTGGCGAGCCTGTTTTGTAAACCCTTTTTATGACCTCTGTGAGACCGAATTGGTGCACACCAGGGAATACCTCATCAATTTTCTTTCCTATTATTTCAGAGCCTTTTACCTTTTCTATGAACTCTGCACCTTTGTTGAAATCTTTTACATAAAAGGTCTCGCCGTTATCTGGGGTTTCATATATGACAACCCCAATCTTCATATTGTTTAATAGCTCCTGATAGCGCTGTTGACATGCTTTTAGCTGTTCTTTGGTATCCATACAGGAGTCTGTCTTTTCTTCGAGTTTAATTTTATTCAAAATATTAGAGAATGAATCTGTATCCGTTATTATCAATCCAGGGTGGTCTTTGGGAAACAGGTTGATACCTTCGTTTATATCCTTTGCCTGTATAATCCTTCCAAAAGGCATAATTTTTTTTATAAAGGTTTTGATGGGTGATGCTATACCCTTTCTTTTACCTTTTACTATAACAATTGTCTCTTTTTTATCTACTGGTTTTGCCATTATGAAATATAATCATTTTACGTAAAGGGTTTTATTATAACCTTGAGGCAATCCTTACCTTTTGATGCTATTTCAAAACCTTTACCTATCTCAGAAAGGCTAAGCCTGTGGGTTATAAGGTCCTCTACATCTACTATCTTCTCCCTTATGAGTTCCAATGCCTTTGTATTGTCTTTGGGTGATGCACCATAACATGTCTTTATGGTTATGTCATTTCTCCAAAAGGGTGTAAAGTCTATATCCACCACCTCACCGGGATTAGGGACTGCAAAAAATAGTATTGTCCCGCCTCTTTCCACAAGACCAATGGACTGTCTGGCTGCAGAGAGGACCCCTGCACATACGATTACCTTATCTGCAAGCCTTCCATCATTTATTTCTAACAATCTACCTTTTATATCCTCATGGGGTTTTAAGGTGATTGCTGCACCGAACCTCCTGGCTGCATCAAGCCTGAAATCATCTATATCTGTGGCAATGATCTTTCCTGCACCATAGGCCTTGGCGAGTTTTATCATAAGGAGTCCTGCGATCCCACAACCAAGAACTACAACCGTATCATCCTTTTGCAGGTCAATGGCCTTGAGGCCTCTAACTACAGTGCCCAGGGGTTCAATAAATGACCCTTCTTCATATGATACATCATGAGGTAGTTTTAAGACCCCTGTATGGACACTTTTGCCTGAAACCCTGAGATATTCTGAGAATCCTCCTGGTGAAAAATTATTTTTTGTCTGAAATACCTCACAGGCAGTCTCGTGACCCCTCCTGCAAAAGTAACATTCCTCACACGGGACATGATGCGTAGCAAATACACGGTCACCTTTTTTAAGATGTTTTATATGGCCACCTACATCAACTACCTCTCCTGCTACCTCGTGACCCAAGACAAGGGGTGCCTTTTTTATCCTATACCATTCCAAGACATCGCTTCCACAAATGCCACTGGCCATGACCTTAATGAGGATGTCATCCTGGCCTAAAACAGGGATAGGGAGCTCTTCTACCTCTACCTTTTTATTATGGTAATACATCCCCACAAGCATCTATCTTTTTGTCCTTTTCTTTTTTGTTTGACCCTTGTTTTTCTCCTCAAGATAGAATTCATATGCTGATTTTGGTTTCTCTCCATCATGGACTACCATCCTCAACGCCTTTATCATAGCCACAGGGTCATCTGATTGAAAGATGTTTCTCCCCATATCAACACCCAGCGCACCATCCTGGATGGCATTATATGCCATGGTGAGGGCATCGAGTTCAGGAAGTTTTTTGCCCCCTGCTATAACAATGGGGACAGGGCATGATGCCACCACAGTATCAAATCCCTTTTCTACATAATATGTCTTTACATAGGTAACGCCCAGTTCAGCCAAAATCCTTGAAGCAAGGCGCATATACTTTGCATCCCTTGCCATATCCTTTCCCACTGCTGTTACTCCGAGGACAGGTATACCGTATCTATTCCCCATATCTACCAGACGTGTCATGTTATGAACCGATTTGGTCTCGAACTTACCGCCGATAAATACTTGGACCGCCATGGCAGAGGCATTGAGTCTTATTGCCTCGTCTATATCTATGGCTATCTCTTCATTGGATAGCTCATTCAAGATACTGGGTCCCCCGCTTGATCTTAAAACTATACCCTTATCAAAGGTAGGTGGGATGATAGCCCTCAAGATGCCCCTTGTGAGCATTAGGGTATCTGCATAGGGTAAAAGCGGCAGTATGGTCACATCTACCCGTTCAAGACCTGTGGTTGGACCTTGAAAATATCCATGATCGATGGCAAGCATGAGTGTTTTCCCTGATTTGGGATTAAAGATCCTTGATAGTCGGTTCTTCATACCCCAGTCAAGATTGTTGCAGCCTTTGAGAAAAAAAGCCTCACTCTTTGCCGGTATATCCACATAGAATTGTTTTTCCTTCTCCGATTCATCTACCTCGGGCATAATATCTCCTTTCTCTTTTTAAGAGGTTTTTTTATCTTATCCTATCCATATAATTTTTCGTGTGTCAATAGAAAATAAAAAGAGACCTAAAGGCCTCTTCCTCAGGGGAGTTTTTATATAACTTTTATTATATTTTCAACGGTCAAATTATGGGCATCTATTTAGACATTAAATATTCGTGTATCGACCTTGCTGCTTTTCTCCCTGCGCCCATGGCAAGTATGACCGTGGCAGCACCTGTTACGATGTCTCCCCCTGCCCAAACCCTGTCTCTTGTTGTTTTGCCTGTCTCAGGATCTGCCACAAGTGTTCCATGCCTTGTTGTTTCAAGACCAGGTGTTGTGGATGGCACAAGGGGATTAGGACTATTCCCTATGGCGCAGACCACTGCATCCATGGGTATTCTAAAGTTTGAATTAGGTATCTCAATAGGCCTTCTTCTTCCCGATGCATCTGGTTCTCCAAGTTCCATCTTGATGCATTCTATCTCCTTCAGCCATCCCCTCTCATCGCCTATATATCTCACAGGGAGTGTAAGCATATTGAATATTACACCTTCTTCCTCGGCGTTTTCGCTCTCCTCGAGCCTTGCTGGTAGCTCTGCATGAGAGCGCCTATATATGATCCTTACCTCATCGGCACCCATACGGAGCGCTGTCCTTGCAGAGTCCATGGCAACATTGCCACCACCCACCACAGCTACCTTTAAGTGTTTTCTCACAGGCGTGGAGGACATGGGGAATTTATAGCCTTGCATGAGATTCATTCTGGTAAGATATTCATTGGCAGAATACACACCATTTAGGTTTTCTCCCGGTATATTCATGAACCACGGCAGGCCTGCGCCTGTGCCTATAAATACTGCATCAAACTCTTCCAGGAGCTCATCTATAGAGCGGGTTTTGCCTACCACAAAGTCTGTGATGACCTTTACGCCCAGCATCTTTATGTATTCCACCTCTCTGGCTACAATGGCCTTAGGGAGTCTGAACTCAGGTATACCATAGGTCAATACCCCGCCTGCCCTGTGAAGTGCCTCAAAGATGGTGACCTCATGGCCTAAAAGTATCAGGTCTCCTGCCACAGTTATACCAGCAGGCCCTGAACCTACAACTGCCACCTTTTTACCTGTTGGTTTTGCCTTTTTCGGTATATCTATCTTTCCCTGTTTTGCCTCCCAGTCTGCCAGGAACCTCTCAAGCCTTCCTATGGCTATCTCCCCTTTTTTGTTTGCCAATATGCACTTGGATTCACATTGGGTCTCCTGTGGACAGACCCTTCCACACACTGCTGGTAGACAGTTTTTTTCCTTTATCTTTTTAATGCCTGCTGCAAAATCACCTTTTACAATACATGATATAAAGTCAGGTATGTCTATCTCTACAGGACATCCTGTTTTACAACGGGGTTTTTTGCACTGGAGACATCTCTTTGCCTCTTTTATGGCATGCTCTTCTGTATAGCCCAGGGCAACCTCATTAAAGTTGTGCCTCCTTATTTCAGAGGGTTGCTTTGGCATATCAGTGCGATCTAAATCTATCTTTGAGGACCTTTCCATCTTTTCTTGGCTCATACCTGACACTTCCCTTCTTTATGGAATTTTGGTTTTGGTTCGCTACGCCTGAAAAATAGAGTCTCTTCCTCCATATATGCCTTTCTCCTGGCAAGAAACTCTTTCCAATCCACATCATGACCGTTGAACTCTGGCCCATCCACACATGCGAATTTCATATTGCCTCCCACTGTTACACGACATACACCGCACATGCCTGTCCCATCTATCATAATGGGGTTTAGATTTACAATGGTGGGAATCCCCATCTCCTTGGTTACATGAGATGTATGTGACATGAGATATGTGCAGCCATTGACGATGATCATGTCAGGGAAGGCAGGGAGACTGTTCAGTATATCCGGGAGTCTCTTCATGTGTCCTTTATAACCAATACTGCCATCACGGGTAATGGTAAATATCTTATCGGATAAAGAGACATACCTATCAACCCAGTATAAGAGATATGAACTCCTTGCCTCAAGGACGGTAAGTATCCTGTTGCCTGTGTTTTTTAACGCCCTTGCAACAGGGTAAATACTTCCTATGCCATAGCAACCGGCTATGCACATGACAGTCCCGTATGGTTTTATCTCTGTATAGTTACCCAACGGTCCAACACAAGTGGCTACCGAGTCACCGCTATTGAGAGATGCCAGGTTACCTGTTGATGCCCCTACCTCCATAAATATTATGGTTATAGTCCCCTTTTCCAAATCCCAGTCAGCCACCGATAGGGGTATCCTTTCTCCTTCTTCATCATGCCTTACAATGACAAACTGTCCAGGCCTCACCTTCTTTGCAATATCCGGTGCCTCAATCTCGATAAGGTGCATATTAGGCACTATCATCTTACGTTCTATAATCTTATTCATCTATGCTCCTTTCAATAACCTTCATACCTGAAACAACATCCGAAAGCGCTATACCTCTGTGTGTAGCCCTTGTAAAATCAGGGATGGGGAAGTATTTATCTACCTTTGTCTTGGTTACCCCTGATATGCCGAGCCTTTTAAATTCTATCCTCTTTTTGTTATTTGGATAACCCTTTATCAGTTTTTTTATCTCTGTCTGGATGGATTGCAGGTTTTTGTATTTTAATTTGCCCTTTTTCATCCTCTCAGAGATTGCCTGGAGTATCCACCAGTCTTGTTTTGAATCCATATGGGGCTCTATTACCTTATTGACAGGCATGAAAAGATGTTCTGAATTTAGAATAGTTCCCTCTGATTCGGGAAAAATGGTGGTAGGCAGGATAAGGTCTGGTTGCCTGCTAAACCTTCCGGGGATGGCATTCTGGTATATGAGATAATCACAATCAGGCAACAAATCAGCAGGGACATCACCTAAAACATAGATCAGTTTTTTCTTCTTATTTAGGTCAGGGTTAAAGATCCCTGATTTCAGATTTAAAAAACCGTCTCGAGGGCCTTCTAATAATATATCCTTTGGCCTTATTCCTGGAAATGCACCCATAAGCAACATGCCCATAAGGTTTGTATATGGATTTGCCATTATTATGCCCCAGGATTTTTTCTCTATGGCATCCTCTATCTTATGGAAAAGGTCTGACCTTTTGGGATGGTTGATGCTTTGGTGTCCAAGGACTATTATCCTGCTCTTGGCTGAAGAGAATAATTTCCTTATCTCTTCTATATCTATATGTTCTTTCTTAAATACCTCTTCTGCGGTTTTACTGATTGCCTTTCTTTTATCTCCAATCAATGCATCTAATATATCATGCCATAAGGATGGTTCTGCCTGTATTGAAGAGTGGGATAGCATATCAAGGTTTGTTTCTTTGTGGTTTATGGTGACAACACATGCACCATTACGTGCTGACTTTTTTATCTCTATCCCAATGGGTGAATAATCGTAAAGGGAATTAAAACCTATGGTAATGATTGCATGGGCATCTTTTATGGCATCTATGCCAAATGAGCGGCAGGTCATATTCCAGTATGGAACAAAATCGTCACTTAGGTAAAGAAGAGGTGCTGATATGATATTATCTGTCCCTATGGTCTTTCTGGCGAACTCCTGGGCAACGAACAGGTCTTCATTGAGCATGTAAGGTGATACAATAAACATCGATTCATCTGGTTTTGAACTACCTATCTTTTCGGAAGCCATATTCAATGCCTGTTCCCAATCTATATTATTATAACCCACAGGGGTCATCTCCATGGGCGAATCATATCTTGTGGGGCTATGGACGTATTCTGTTATACAGAATCTACCCTTAACACATATAATACCCTTGTCTATAGGAGAATCATAATCAGGGACACTATCTATAACAGTATTATTCTTTGTCTGAAGTTTAAGAACGCAACCTATAGAGCAGAAATTACACGTGGTTTTGATTTCTTTTTCAGGTGCGCCATACCATTTTCCTGTTTTTACACTTAATGTGCCGGTAGGGCATACATTGACACAGGCACCACAGAACTCACAACCTGCCTCAATATGACTCCTATCAAAGGCCGGACCTATGGTTGTCAACTGGCCCCTCTGTTTAAAGCTTAATGTGCCGTTTAGCCTTATATCATTACAAACACGGATGCACCTGCCGCAGAGTATACAGAGGTTATAATCCCGGTCATAGAAAGGGTCATATTTTTCTATGGGAAAATTGCGGTAATATACAGGATAGGAAGTCTCAGTTAGGCCTATCTTCTCTGTTATGGTCTGGAGTTCACATCTATGGTCATTAGGACAATAACGGCATCCTGTTGTATATCCTACCTTTCTTATGGTTCCCTGAAATTCCATACATTCATCTTTTTCGGAACAGAAAAGGCAGCTTGCAGGATGTTCACTCAAAAGTAATTTAAGTATCTCCTGTCTCAAGTTCCTTAGCTCCTGTGTGTCTGTCCTTATAACCATTCCTTCATCTACCGGGGTAGTGCATGAGGTGGGAAAACCCCTTATTCCATCTACCTCTACAATACATAAGCGGCACGCACCATATGATGGCAGGTGCTCCATGGCACAAAGGGAAGGTATGTATATGTTATTTAGTCTTGCTGCCTGGAGTATGGTAAGCCCTGCCTTTACCTCTAATCTTTGGTTGTCAATGGTAATATTTACTGTCTTTTCTTTTGTCATGATCTCTTCTCCGCTGTGCGAATAACAATTGCATCGCCGGCAATGGCATCAAAACGGCAGATTTCATAGCAGGAACGACACTTTATACATTTTGTAGGATCAAGGTTATGGGGTTCTGACCTTGGGCCTGATATGGCGCCGGTGGGACATACCCTTACGCAGGACTGACAACCTGTGCATTTTTCCTTTATCACCCTGTATTCAATCAGGTCTTTACACACCACAGCACGGCAACGGCCTTCTTTTATATGTTCAAGATACTCGTTTCTGAAATACCTTAGTGTGGTAAGCACAGGGTTTGGCGCTGTCTGACCAAGACCGCAGAGGGCACCCTTTTTTATGGTATCCCCAAGGTTTCTCAATGTTAAAAGGTCATCAGGGCTGCCTTCTCCATGGGTAATCTTATCCAGAATCTCCACCATATGTTTTGTTCCCACCCTACACGGT
>JGI11944J13513_1000857_pt1 | contig 26976 bp, 24 predicted proteins | sample TerdegcoTASludge_FD_13513 | JGI IMG/M metagenome (IMG submission 13513) | reverse complement strand
AAATGGTTGATTTGGTATATGAAGCCCGGGATTCATTACTTATGGGAGATTTAAATTCCTTTGGCTTATGTCTCCATAAGGGTTGGCAATATAAATGTCAGCTTTCAGACAAGATTTCCAATCCGACGATTCAAAAATATTATGAGAGAGCTTTAGAATATGGAGCTATAGGAGGTAAGTTGCTTGGAGCGGGAGGTGGAGGTTTCCTGTTGTTCTACTGCGAAAAAGAAAACCAGAACAATTTGCGTAAAGCTCTTTTTGATCTACCTGAGTTACCCTTTCGATTTGATTGGCAGGGGGCTAAAATAATTTACGTCGGTGATAAATATGTTGAAGAAGGGTTTTTTGAGATAAGTTAAAACTTGGGGTGGTATCAATGAATTATATTATATCAATTAATCAATATCTAAATGAACTAATAAAAATCATTCAAAGCTTAGATACAAAATCTCTTGATTGTTTCTTAAGCATTTTGAACAATGCCAGGCATAAAGGGAATACCATATATGTTTTTGGTAATGGTGGTTCTGGCGCTACGGCATCACATATGACAGGGGACTTTAATAAAGGAGTAAGTTATGGCCATAAGATAAGATTTAAAATGATCTGTCTTAATGATAATATACCTACAATGCTTGCATATGGTAATGACGTCAACTTTTCTGATATATTCGTGGAACAATTGCGGAATTTTGTTAAAAAAGATGATGTAGTAATCGGTATTTCTGGATCGGGTAATTCTGAAAATGTGATAAAAGGAATTGATTTAGCTAATAAAGTTGGTGCTATTACTGTTGGTTTATGTGGTTATTCGGGGGGGCTACTAAAGGATAAAGTTACCCTGGCGATTTATATAAATGTTAATGATATGCAAAAGGTTGAGGACTTACATATGATAATTGTACATTTAGCTATGCAAATACTATCAAAAGATAAAAGTTTTTCTTGTGGAGGATACGAATTTGAGTTGTGAAAAAATAGTGGTTATGGAAGAGGTGCTTGAAAAGAAATACCGTAAAAACTATCTTGTTTCTTTGGTGGGTATACTGATAAGCGCACTGTTAATAGTCTTTGCTATAAAAAAAGTAGATTTAAGTATAACTTGGATTTATATAAAAAAAGCTGACTATTATTATTTTTTATTAGCCGTAGTTGTTTATGTTATTGGTTTTATTCCCCGGGGATTACGATGGAAGCTCATGCTAAAACCTATAAAAATAATTCCTATGTCTGTAATTACAAGTAGTATTTTAATTGGTTATATGGCAAATAACATTTTACCAGCTAGATTGGGAGAATTAATTCGTGCATATACATTGGGTAAATATGAAAATATATCAAAAACAATGGCTATTGCTTCAATAGGAATAGAAAGAATATTTGATGGGTTGGTGATAGTTGGTATTTTAATTGTAACTATATTGTATCACCCATTTGATGGAGAACAATCTCTAATCATTAACAAAGTAAGATATTTATCTTTAATTATCTTTTTATCGGCATTAATATTTATATTAATTGGCCGGTTATTTTATAATTATCTAAAGAGAGGCTTTCAAAAAAATAACCTTTTGACCAGCAGCAACTTAAAAAGATGTTTAATGAATAATATCATTAATATAATTGAATCTCTGAAGTTTATTAGATTCGATACTTATTTACTGATAATAATTCTTTTGAGTGTGATCGTTTGGATTTTTGATGGTTTAACATTTTATATAATGCTAAAAGCTATGGGATTATACTGGGATCCGGTAATGGCATTTTTTTGTATGGCATTCGTAAATCTTGGACTTATCGTCCCATCTGCCCCCGGTTATTTTGGTGTTTATCATGGCCTTGTTATTATTTCATTAAGCTTTTTTGGGATTACTACAGAACAAGCTCTAGCTTATGGAAGTATAGTTCATATAGGACAATATTTTAGTATAATGTTTATTGGTATTATAGCATTGAATTTTTTTAAGAGAAAATTGATTGTTACAATATCTCTAAAAGCTAACTAATGTACTATTAATTATGTTGTTGGTTTATGTGCCTCGGGGAGGATTATTATGAGTAATTTTATTCTTATTGTTACATATTTAACAATATGTTTAATTTGTTTAGTTTCGGGTTTTGGTGTTACAATATTGTTATGGCCTAAGAAGTGGTATGATGAAATGATACTTGTATGTCCGATAATAGGGGCAGGTTTGCTTATCATATTAACGACAGCTCTAAATTGCTTAGGCCTACCAGTTCGTATATTTAGTTTAAAACTAATTATTTTATTGGCAGGATTTGGTTTATGTTTATTACTTCTTAAGCCATGTAGAGAAAGTCTAGTAGCTTTTTATAAGAATAAAAGATTAATTTATACATTTTTGCCGGTCATAATTAGCTTTATTTCTGGCTTATTTGTTATGCTTCCATTGTTTCTATATAAAGGATTTAATCCATACAACGATACTTTTACATATATTGCTATTGCGGATTATGTGTTAGATAATGGTTTTTTGAAAAATATTCAAATTGATAATTTGCATCCCGTATTAAGTCAGGTATTACTTTATCAAAAAAACCTATTTAGAATGGGCGCTCAGTATTATTTGTCTTTAATGACAGCTATTTTTAATTGTAATTTATCGATTAGTGTTTATATGCCTGTAGCCGCATCATTTATTTTCTTATTTAGTATATCTATCTGGATATTTTGTAAAATTGGTTTGGGATTAATAAATATAATATCATTAGTGGCCATTATTTTTACTTCAATTCATCTCAGTTTTCCTATAGGACATATCCTTATAGGATTTTTTCCGCAGACTATTGGTATGGCATTTTCTATAGTAGTATTGTCGATTTGGATTAGAAATGATATAGAAAAAAAGTTAACAATTTATTTATTAATAGGTATATTAATTGCTGCATTAATAATAAGCTATTCCGAAATTAGTCCATTTGTTTTTGTTGCTTCTTTTGTTGTAATTATTTGTAGGGTAATAAAAGGCAAGCAAAATATAACAAATGCAATAATAAATTATTTTATTCCAATTAGTATAGGGTCAGTTTTGAGTCACCTTTTTTTCTATGGTATGTGCAAAAATTTAAATATGCTAAGTCAGGTTGTAGTTGGGTGGGATGTTAAATATACGTTATGGGACTATGTATTAATGTTTTACTCATTCGTTCCGTTAAATTATGGGAAACCTGTGGAAGCACTAATACATCCTTTTGTGAATATTGCATTAAACTTTACAGCTTCTTTTTTTGTATTTATCCTGTTGAAAGAATTTCTATTTGCTGCTGAATTTAAAAATATATTAACAAGATTAGGTAAAATATTAATACCATTCATGGTAGTTTTAATATATTTTATGTTTTTTAAGCAAAATCCATGGAACCAGTCGGAAATGGGACAAAGTTGGAGTATTTATAAAACAATTCAATATGGATTTTTTCTTTTTCCACCGATGTTTGCAGTTGCTTGGCATAAAGCGATATATCATAGATCGAAAATTATCAAATACCTTACTGTACTTTCTTCGTGTATTTATATGGTAGCTGGAATAGGAATAAATATAGGTTATGCACATACTACTGCTAATATAATGGCAAAATATACAGGAAATTATGAAAATCCTTTTTTTGAATACTTCAAATTAAAGGAAGAAGTTATGAAATTGAATAATGGTATGCCGATTAATTTAGAAATACCCAGTACGGCTCAAAAACATAGGCAACTGGTAGCATATTTTTTAAAAGAAATACCTTTAAAAGCTGATTGGCGTGGAGATTCGTATATATATAACTATTTAGACAAAAATGATAATGAACTCAGTAGCGTTGCATAAAAAATAAAAATCAACCGCAAGCGAATATTTGTGAAAAACGCTTATGTTAATATAAGTATAAAATGGTGTATACAACCATATAACCTTTCCCAGCCCTGCCAGAGGAAGTGGGGGGTTAACAGGTAGTCCTCATCCACATTTTTACAGTGATTAGGTTTACTAAATTAAATCAAAGGTCAAAGTGTAAAGATGGTCTGCTTCTCCTACCATTACTTGCCTTACGGTTTCTTGATAGATTGCTTCATGGTCGATACTTCGCCGGCCTCTTGAAGTTCTTTGAGGATCACGGTAAAGCTTTTTTATGAAATTAGCAAAAGGTTCATAAAGACAGGCATCAAGCAGTCTCTTAATATCCAGCAGCCGCCCATTATAGCCCGTTTGCAGCTTCAGCAGTACCAGTAAGCAGTAGGTGATTAGCGCTATAAATATTTGGTTTTCCACAGCCTGCTGGCTCGTACCGTAAAGATGTTTTATGTGCAAATGCTGTTTAATCCATTTAAAAAACAGTTCTATCTGCCAGCGGTGGCGGTAAATATCGCCAATCTCTAAAGCATTTAGATTGAAGTCGTTGGTGACAATTATTACCCGCTTACCATGAGTATCTTCGGTTTCAATAAGCCTGAGCAGGTGTTTCATCCGGTTGTTGCCTGCACCTAAGTAAACAACTTGATCTTTTTTGATTGGGGTTGAGGGGTCTACCGGATTATTAGCAACTACTTCGTATATGGCGTTACTCTTTAAACGGGTGACAAACCGGGTACCGTTTTTGCAGTAGGTGTCAAATTTCTTGTAATCAAGGTAACCTCTGTCAAAGACATTCAGAACATCCTCTTCTTCTACCACCAAGGCGTCCATCTGGGTTTTATCGGATGGTTTGGCAGGTGTAATAACGGCTTCATCCGGCAGGGCTTCATTTTCAAAACATAGGCGCAGGTGTAATTTCACACCGCCTTTGGTTTTCCTAAATTGAGCCCATGGGTATTTAGACAGACACAGAATTATGGTTGAAGAATCAATGAGGCTCAGGCGGCCTAACTGCTGTCTAATAGTCTGGAAACCGGTTTTTTTGCCAACATCAATAATGCTGCTCTTAAACAGTGCCTGAACAGTTTTTGTTTTTAAATCCCTCAACCTGCGGGAAATCTGGGATGCGCTGATGGACTCAAGTCCGACCGCATGGCTAAAATCACTTTTATTGAGGCCATTGCTGATATCCCGCAAACCATGGTGCTTCTCCAACTGTGCTTGGGCTAAAATGGCGATTAGCTGTGAAGTTTTTAATTTCTTTACGTACTTATCATCCCCTGTGCTCTCGATCTGTTTAGAGAATTGCTCGTTGAAAATTGGCTCAAACAATTGATCAAATGTGGATTTCGTGGTATCCTTGTCCTGCATAAGAATCTCCTTATTTTAGAGATTTGGGCAAGGACTACCCTCTATCTCTATTATAAGGATTTTTTTTGCAGGAGCGTGCTTTTTCTTTGTTTCTCGTAGTATTTTAATGATTGACAAGTTGGAGTTTTGTTTTTGCATCGCTACTGAGCTTTTCAAGGAAAAAAAGACGGTTATTCGCGTACGCTTGAAGAAGCAATGCTGTCCAAATACTATGGGCTTAATTCTTTTGACATGAAAACAAAAGCTGAATGGGAAGAACTTAGAAAGAAGGATAATTTAAAATATACTATCCCGAGAACTGGGGAAGAATTTAATTTGCGTGATATCGTATTGCATACTTCTACTGGGAAAACGGATTTTATGTATTCTGTTATTTTAAATAATCTAATTGAAAGTATGCTACCGGAATATATAAAGGAGGCGTTATTATGGCTGGCAAAGTAAATAATTGCTTTCTTGTTAACGCCCCTGCAGGCAGCGGAAAAACGACGCAAATCAAGGCAATGATCCGACAATTTATCATAGACAACCCTAAAGACAACATTTTATGCATTACTTACACAAAGCGCGCAGCCGATGAACTATCGAAAGATATCCATACACCCAATGTATTTATTGGCACGATACATTCTTTTTTACATGCCTTCATGAAACGCTATTTTGCTCATAAAGACGTTTTAAATTTGTATTATAAGATGTTTGAGGACGCTATTAAGAAACGAATAAGTAATCCAGAAGCCGATGAGCACATAGCAGCTAGTAATGAAAAATACAAAGAAAAGTATGGTGATTTAAGTTATGAAATAATTCAAAAGAATATTAAAATCATCGCATATAACGAATCATCGTTCAGTTCCTTGTATTATGGCGGGCTTTCTCACGATGACCTGATCATATTTTCAAAACTTATAGTTGATACATTCCCGGTAATTAGGAAACGTATAAGCTCCAAATATCAGTATATTTTTATTGATGAATACCAGGACACTACTGCCGATGTCCTTAATATTTTTTATGATAGCGTTGCCGAAACGAAATCCCAATTATATTTGTTTGGCGATAAAATGCAGCAAATTTATAAAAACTATGATGGCTCTTTTGAAGACCGCTTTGCTTTATTTGATACCAGTAGAGTACTAAATATTAATTATCGGTCAGTTCCCGAAATAGTAAATTTACTTAATAAAATCTATAATGATACGAAATATGATCAAGACAGTTCCGAAAAAATGAAACAAGTTCAACCTACTATTCATCCTCAAGTAATCATTTGCGACAATATTGAAGATGAACTACTTAGAATCAAGGAAAATGATCCAGATACACTCGTGCTGTACTTATTGAATAAAGAGAGGTTTGCAGCCATTGGTTCCCTCAATTTATATCAGGCGTTTGATAGTATGGATAAATATGCTTTCGGGAGGGCATATAGTCCTGTTGATGTTTTGACAAGTGATTATGATGAGAATCCAGATCCTTTAATCAAACTATTATATCTCATTGTGGATATATACTATAACTATGAGAATAGACTATATGGTTTGATAATACAAAAATTGAGAAATCACACAGCATTAGTCAACAAAGATGGTTGGTATATAACATCCCATAGCGGAAAGCAAAAATTACACGATAACCTAAATGTAATATTTTCTGTTCTCATAAACAAAGAAAAGACTATTGCTGACTTGCTTACCGCATTAAAAACAACTTCAATAATCCAACCTTCTTATCTGGAAGGCATTTTAGAAGATGAGGAATATCGCTCTGTGTTGGATGTACCAACAAACGAAATTCTCGCTATGGTTAATTATTTGAATCAGCCCAAAATATCAACACAACATGGCGTGAAAGGAGAAAGCCATAATAGTGTCGTTTTTGTTGCAGATGATAGTACTCGCAATCCGGTAGTTCATATGTACCGCTTTTTTGAAATGTGGGGGCAATTAGATATTTCGCTTAGTTCCTTTCAGCAGTTCTACTATTCGTATACAAAAGAACTGTATAATCTTCAAATTTCCATTGGATCAAAAATAAATGACTTAGTCAAAGAATCTTATATGACAAATGAGAAGTCTATCATAGAAAGGGCCGTTTTAATTAGACAACGATTTGGGAAAGACCCTATTTTTAGTTTCCTCTGTGCCGAGAATTATGAGCGGTTTTTAGCCAAGCCGGGTGTCACTAAAGCAAAAGATTGTTTCAAGGAAAACACCGTTTACGGCGTCCTTAGTGCTTATAAACTGTTTTATGTTGGATGTTCACGAGCAAGGAAGAACTTGATCATCTTGATTGATCGTTCGAAGCTGAAGGGGGATATTGAATTACAAAAAAGAAAGTTTGCTACACTTGGTTTCGTTGTTTCGTAGCACCGTGTTCAATTCACTCCCCACGCCTAAAACAATAATAGGCCTTTATTTTATGGCATCTATATTTACCTAACTTCTCAAGGAAATCAAGGGTTTCAGCCCTGCTGAAGATATGCCAGTAAAGTTAAAAAACAACCAAAAGTAAAAACCAGGGGTCATATCCCCCTGCATGCAATTACCTCCGAACCCTGCTATTACGGCAGGGATTTTCACATTAATTCTTCAAGCAGTCCGTCTATCCTTTCGGCAGCATTATCTTTCTTTTCCCCCGGCATAAACTCAGCGTGAATATCCATAGTAATACTGTAGTATTAAAAATGATGCAGAAAATAATGGCTGGGTATTTTAAGGGTATGAATATAAGTCCCAGGATTTTCATGTCACATTTAGTATAACTTAATCGTTATGATAGATGAAGAGGACACGCCTTCTTTGAAGGAATGTCCTATATCTAAGGGGAAGTGATGAAATGTTGAAAAAACTTGCACTCATGGTTCTTTGCTTATGCCTGGTTGTTGCCGCCGGGTGTGCCACGAAAAAGCAGACTGAAATGAACACACCAACAGAACTGAAATTGGATGAAAGTCCAACAGAATCGAGTATTTCAGGTTCAGAACAAAAAAATGATTTACAAGCAGCCATGTTGAATCAGATTATGCTGTCAGCCCAACAAGGAAAAGGCATTAACTGTGAATTTCCTGCTGAAACCACTGTCATAGATACCGTAAAGGAGAAATGGGGAGAGCCGGATAAGGCCGATTATGTTTCTGCCGCGAAAGGGACGTATGCCACTTATTTAAAGCACAGTGTGGTTTTTGGGTTTAACAAAGGCTCACAGATTTTCGATGTAAGGTCATACGATGACAGCATAAAACAAGTTGCAATGTCCAAAGTAAAAGATGTTCTGGGAACACCAGAAAACGCTCATAGCTTTGTTGATGAAGATATGCTTGTTTATAAAGCCGGAGAGAAATACCAGTTATTATTTATATTTCCTAAAGCCACTCAGCAAAATCCTGATCCTCAAATAAGTCATTATAACGTTTTTTATCCAGAGGGAACTGTTAATTTTATGGCTGATGACCCGGGGATAAAATATTGATAATAACCTACAAAGCGGCGCTGTATCAAATTCATGGAAGCTAGAGAAGTCATGCCGTTCCGGTATGCTTTCCCTCAAATTCAATCCGGCGTTTCAGATCCTCCATCAAAACCTTAAACTGCGCCAGATTTAGGGATTGAGCCCCATCGCTCCGGGCCTGGGCGGGATCGTTATGGGTTTCAATCATTAAGCCGTCGGCACCTACCGCTACCGCGGCCCGCGCCAGCGGCGCCACCAGTGCCCGAATGCCGGCAGCATGACTGGGGTCTACAATAACCGGAAGATGAGTTTTCTGCTTTAGGAGTGGAACGGCAGACAGGTCCAAGGTGTTGCGTGTGGAGGTTTCAAAAGTGCGTATCCCTCTCTCGCAAAGGATGACCTGGCTGTTTCCTTCGGACATGATGTATTCGGCACTCATCAGGAGTTCCTCCAGCGTATTGGCAAGGCCCCTTTTAAGAAGGACAGGCTTATTGTATCGCCCCACTTCCCTCAGCAAATCGAAGTTCTGCATATTTCTGGCGCCGACCTGGAGCACGTCAATGTCCTCGAACAAAGGCAGTTGTGTCTGATTCATTACCTCGGTAACAATAGGCAAGCCGGTTTCTCTCTTGGCCGCCAGCAGCAGCTGGAGTCCCTCCTCGCCCAGTCCCATAAAGGCGTAAGGTGAAGTGCGCGGTTTAAAGGCTCCGCCCCTCAGCATGGTGGCGCCGCTGGCTTTTACTGACTTGGCCACCTCAATAATCTGTTCTTCGCTTTCCACCGAACAGGGCCCGGATATTACTTGAAACATTCCGTTACCGATGGGCACATTTCCGGCGTTAACCATCGTGTCCTCAGGATGGACTGTTCTGTTAACCGCTTTGTAGGGTTCCGTAACGCGCTTGCCATACTCTATAATGTCGTTCATCTGGACAACTGAGTCCAAATCGATTGTGGCAGTGTTGCCGATCAGACAGATTACCGTATGCTCGGTGCCGGTGCTTAAAAAAGTTTGAAAGCCCCAGGATTCAATTTTCTGTATAAACCGCTCGATCTTTTGTTGAGGTACCCCCGGTTTTAATACAAATACCATTTGCCGTTAAACCTCCCTTCTTGAAACTGCCGCTTCCATCCCTTTATCCCGGCACGGGCGGCGGCTGCAATGGTAGTATGCATCATTTAAGCCACTTCATTTGTTAGTTTGCAAAATTCATCAAGTTTGGCTACTGCTTTTCCGTTGTCGATCAGTTCCTGAGCTATCTTGACACAATCTCCCACAGTGCAGTTGTCAATACCTAGATAAAGTGCCATTGCCGCGTTGAGCACCACCACGTCCCGCTTGGCTCCCTTCTCTTTGCCGGTCAGGATGTTCCGGGTAATCCGGGTGTTGTCTTCAGGTGTGCCGCCGGCCAGATCCTGCAGTTGACAGCGGCTGAACCCAAACTCTTCAGGGGTGATATCGTAGCTAGTCAGTTCGCCATGGCGAATTTCGCAGACGTGGGTTTCCCCGGTGAGGGTCACCTCGTCCATGCCGTCGCTGCCGCTGACCGCCAAGCCGCGGACTACGCCAAGGTTGGCAAGCACCTGTGCAAGCGGTTCCACCAGCGTGCGGTCGTACACACCCATCAGCTGCATGGTGGCTCCCGCCGGATTGGACAGCGGGCCCAATACGTTGAAGATGGTGCGCACTCCCATTTCCCTGCGTACCGGTGCCGCGTATTTCATGGAAGAATGATAGACCGGTGCGAACATAAAACAGATGTTGCTCTGCGCCAGTATTTTTTCATTCTGCTCGGGGGTCAGATTAAGGTTGATCCCAAGACACTCCAGCACATCAGCCGCGCCGCTTTTACTGGATACGCCGCGGTTGCCGTGTTTTGCCACGGGAATGCCGCCGGCCGCCACCACAAAGGCGGACGTGGTGGAAATGTTGAAGGTGCCAGTTTCGTCGCCGCCTGTTCCGACAATGTCGATGACATTGCGCACAGGTTTGATTTTCAGCCCCTTTTCACGCATGACGGTAGCGCAGGCGGTAATTTCTTCCACCGTTTCTCCCTTCATCCGCAGCGCCGCGAGCAAGGCGCCCATCTGCGCCTGAGTGGCTGTTCCTTCCATCATTTCCTTCATAACCACTTTGGCGGTTTCAAAATCAAGGTCTTTTCCATTAAGCGCTTCCTGTATTGCTTTTTGAATCATCTTTTTTCCTCCTTGAAAAAAATAATATAAATAAGTGTGTTTAGGTATAAAAAAACCAGAGCCTAAGCAAGCCCTGGTCTATGCGCATCTAGCCAAGCTCCGCTAAAGCTAATCTATTAACTCATCTCATCTGTCTCAGCTAATATTTAATTATTAAATAAAATATAAGCCCTTCCCATACTTCTGTCAATAGTTTAAAACATTACACCAATGTATTTGTTGCCGGCGACGGCGTTTCCATTTATAGAAGTTAAGAATGGGCCTAATCAGCATATAGAAGCTGAAGGGTATTAAACATAAATGCTTAAAAGTATAAGACTTAAAAGTATAAGAAATATAAAGGAAAATGCAGCCAGGAATTATTTTGTGGCTGTATTTTCCTTTATATGCAGGCTGATAACAAGTTTTGGTATTTCAGATTGTTCGTATCACAGATTTTGAGACGGTTAAAGACAGACTTTGTAGAATGAATGTAAAACCTATTGTAATCAGAAAAGATTTGAGTTAGACTTACTTTACCAATAGTCAGTTGATTGTTTGGTTCTTTTGCTTGTATAAAAAATTTATGGAGGGCAATCAGTTGTACCCGCAAACTCATGTATATTTTGCCGAGACTGTACTGGGAAAGCAGGGGGATATTGTTACTTTAGGAAGTATATTGCCGGATATGCTTGTCGGGAAGGATTTTAGCCACTATGAGGCTCATAGCAAGGGTGTGGAAATATACAATTTTGCCGGCAAGGATGATTTAATACTGGATTTGGGGAAGGCTGTATCTACTCACGGGTTTGAGCCAAAGGGCTTGGACTATTACGGAGATGAGAAATATCTGGATTATGAAAAAGGATATTGCTTTGAAAAAGCAAGATCCTTTATTGTGCAGACAGTGGAAGCGTGCGATATCCCTGCGGAAATGGGATGGTGGAAAGCTCATAATATTATTGAAATGGGCGTGGAAACTATCATCAGTTCAACGGACTATTATAGCGAAAGAATTAAAACCGCGCTTTATAACAGATGCCTAATCAATAAAGTTGATGAAATACTTCAAGAACTGTGGGGAAAAAATAGCCTTAATTTTGCGCGACGGGTTGAAAAGTTTGCCGGGTTTGTTGAAATAGAAAGGGCTACCGCTGAATCGCTGGCTAAAAAATACTATATACAGATGCAGTATAGACATCATGTGGAGATTGATGTGAAAAAGGTCGCAAAGTTAATCAATGTCGCGGCGGAAAAAGTGATTTTAGACTTAAACGAGTTTTTTAATACTACTTCCGGCATGGTAAAAAATAATATTAAAGCTTTGCTTTAAAGCCTTTTTCTAAATTTTGGGTATGCGTATCGTGCTGATCATAGCCAGCGCCAGAATAAAACTGGCAGCCAATATTACCATATGGTTGGGTACAAGCAGAACCATTACAGCCAGTGCGGTTCCGCAAACAGTAATGGGAAGACCCTGGAAAAAGGAGGATGTGCACGTCACGTTGTACCTGGCCAGCCTTAAACCCCCGCACAGCGTAAAAATACAGAAACATACCAATCCCGCCAAGCTCCAATTTCCCGCCATGGAGCTGTACATCAGGGCGGCCGGCGCTACTCCGAAAGAAACCAGATCAGCCAGAGAATCAAATTCTTTGCCAAACGCTGATACCGCGTTATACCGGCGAGCCAGCATTCCATCGAAACGATCCAGCAAAGCCGCCAAAATGATTAAGACAGTGCTCAGAGTATAGTTATGGTTTAGAGTATTGGCCAGGGCTACGACGCCTAACAGTAAATTGGCCGCGGTACATATATTTGGTGCCATTTCAATCCTGCTCACGTATTCACCCCTGTCTTATCTTTGAAGGATAAATGGGTTGTTCCAGTATTTATAAAATCTCGTCCGGCAGTATCCCTATCACGGTTTCTCCCGCCTTGACGCGTTCACCTTTTTTAACGAGTATCTTTGTGCCGGGCGGGAGAAATAGTTCATTACCGGAACCAAATTTGATAATGCCGATGATATCCCCGGCAGATAAAACATTTCCTTCATTAACCCAGCATTTTATCCTGCGGGCGATAAATCCGGTTATTTGGCAAACCATTATTTTAAAGCCGTTGCTTTCAATGCCGATGAAATTTTTTTCATTGATTTCCGAGGCGTGGCTTTTGAAAGCCGGTATGAATTTTCCAGGACGATAATGCCTGTATTTGACTTCTCCTTTTAATGGCGAGCGGTTAATATGCACATTAAAAATAGACAAAAAGATTGCCACCCGGATAGTTTTGTCCATTATAAATTTATCTTCAAAGGTTTCTTCTATTTCAAGGATTATGCCGTCCGCCGGTGAAAGAATCAGGTTTTTATCCTCTGGTATGTTTCTTTTTGGATTGCGAAAGAAAAATAGCACAAAAACAAACAGTAATGCTGGAATAGGAGAAATTATTGGAATATCACGGTACAGGTACGCGAACGACGCGGTTAGGATCAATAGATAATGCCAAGCTAATCGAAGGCTGACAGCAGTTCTCGCGAATATATTCTCAGATTGATTCCTATTAGTCAATTCTTAAACGTTCTCCTTTACCATTTAAGTTAACCAGCTTGTTGAGCATACACTTAAATAATGATAACCTGTAAGGCCGTTCATTGCAAGAACTAAGGTTGTTCTACTCTTTGTATATATAAATTTTATTTAAGAAACAGGCTGTGATAGAATGGTAGAAAAAAGATATGGATAAGGTAAACCATGAATACAGCCCTCTACAACCGTTACTCTAATCATCTGATGAAAAAATACGGGGAAAAGGTATATAAACTCCCGGTTAACCTGCCGGGTACGTGCCCGAATAGGGACGGCAAGGTGGGAGAAGGCGGATGTGTTTTTTGCGATGAGCAGGGCTCCGGCTTTGATTGTCTGTCTAATACATTTTCAGTAAGACGTCAACTGGAAGAGAACAAGGCATATTTCAGCAAGCGTTTTCAAGCTAAAAAATTTATCGTGTATTTCCAGGCTTTTACCAATACTTATTTGCCTTTTAAGCGTTTCCGGGATAATGTTCTGGAAGCGATAACCGCCGATGACTTAGTAGCAATATCTATTTCAACCAGACCGGATTGCGTTAATGAGCATTACCTGGACTTTCTGCAGGAAGTAAGTATTGATAAAGGAATTGACGTGAACATTGAACTTGGCCTGCAAACGGTTAATTATCATACCTTGGCGCTGGTTAACCGGGGGCACACCCTGGCTGAATTCATTGATGCTGTTAACCGGATCAAAACCAGGAATTTTGCGGTCTGTGCCCACTTGATTCTTAATTTGCCCTGGGATAATCATCAGGACGCTGTAGAAAACGCCAAGGTCCTTTCCGCTCTGCGGGTGGAATATGCCAAACTGCATTCCCTCTATGTGGTGGGGGGTACTCCTCTCGGTGACATGTACCAAAAAGGCCGGCTTGAAATCATTTCTATGCAGGATTATATCCAAAGAGTAGCCTGTTTTTTAGAGCATCTTGATCCGGAAATAGTAATCCAGCGCCTGGTGGGCAAGGGGCCGAAAGATAACACGTTGTTCTGCAACTGGGGGGTCAGTTGGTGGCTGGTGAAAAAAAAGATCGAAGACTACATGGAAGAAAATAATATTTACCAGGGCAAGAAATTTGATTACTTGAACGGAAAGGCGCTGAAAGGTATGTTTTAGCCGCGCGAGTTTTTACCGCGTATTGTATAGATAGCGATATATTTGTTGATATAACAGTACTTTCCGCACATAAAAGCGTGTTTCCGGAAATGGTATTTGCTCAATTCTTTCCCCACCGCCTCTTAGCTCCTTCCGGTCAAGCCAATCCTCGACGTTGCCCCGCCCGCCGTTGTAAGCGGCCAGGATAAGTACGGTGTCGCCGTTGAATTCTTTCCCAAGATCTGCGATATACCATGCCCCGAGCTTAATACTGGTTTCCGGATCTAATAATTTTTCCATACTGATTGCCGGTTCACCCATCTGGTGAACTATCCACTGGCCGGTTTCGGGCATGATCTGCATTAAACCGCGGGCGCCTTTGTCCGAGACGGCCTGGTTGTTAAAATCGCTTTCTGTTTTCATTATCGCCGCTAGCAGAAAGGGGTCTACGTGGTATTTATCCGCGTAGAAATATGTGGTGTCCTGGTATGGGAATTGGTAGAAAATCCTGGCAATATAATCGAAATTGAATAAAATTAACAATACTAACAGGAGGAAATATATTCTGCGTTTGATCCTCCCGCTGTTAAACCTTTTGCGCAAGGCAGCGGTCAAAACTATCACTCCGCGAACAGAATTAACGCTTATACTTAAGTTATATTTGATCTGCTTCTTGATAATGTTCTTTTTTTGAATCGGCCAGGTGGCGATCGATTTGTCTTTTTGTCTCTTCCGGCGAACCGTTGTTATCAATGACCCGCCTGGCATATTTCAGCTTTTCTGCTTGGGGCATTTGAGCCGCCACGCGTTTTTTTGCTTCTTCATCGCTCAGACCGTCCCGCTCAATAAGCCGTTCAATCTGTTTCTGATCATCTACTTTCACCACCCATATCTCGTCCACACTTTTATGCAGCCCGGCTTCAATCAAAAGGGGAGCGTCAATGACCAGCAGTTTGTCACGGGAACCGGGAAGATTGTTGAGTTTGAGCTTTTCTTTTTCGATCGCCTCCACTATGCGTGGATGAGTGATCCCGTTTAACTTGACCCTGGCATCAGGGTCGGTAAATACAATTGACCCCATCTTTTTGCGATCGAGTGCGCCTTCACTGTTTAAGACGCGGGTACCAAAAACCCTGACAATTTCTTTAAGAGCGGGGGAACCGGGCTGAACAATTTCCCGCGCGACCTGATCAGCGTCAATTACCGTGGAGCCCAGGCTTTCGAGGTAACGGCTCACGGTGCTCTTGCCGCTTCCTATATTTCCGGTAAGTCCGATAATTAACAATATTGATTACCTCCCCCAAAATAATCTTCGTTAAACCGCGCACCTGCAAAACTAAATTTTCTGACAGGCCGGGCAAAAGTATGTACTGCGCCCGCCAATTTTTTTCCGCACTATGTTTTGGCCGCAGCAGCGGCAGGGTTTGCCTTCCCTGTGGTAAACTCTTAAGAGCTTTTGATAACCGCCGGGCCGTCCATTCCCGTCAATGAAATCCCGCACCGTTGTCCCCCTGTTTTCAATTCCCTCCTGAAGAACATCGCGAACGGCATGATAGAGGCGTGTTATTTCCCGCGGGGTGAGGGTGTTTGCCAGGCGTTCCGGATTTATTTCAGCCCGGTGCAGCACCTCGTCGGTATAGATGTTGCCCAGACCCGCTATAAAGGTTTGATCGAGCAGCAGCGATTTGATGCGAACATGTCGCCTTTTTAACTCTTTCTTTAAATAGCTCAGAGTAAAAACCGCTTCCAAAGGTTCTATTCCCAAGTTTTTGTACCCGGTGAGGTCGTTCATGGAGGAGGCCGGAAGCAGCCAGATCCGGCCAAATTGCCGCATATCGGCATAGCGCAGGTGAAAGCCGTTATTGAGAACCAGGATTATGTGGGTATACTTGGACAGGGACTCGTTTTGCTGACAATACACCAGGCTGCCGGTCATACGCAAGTGAAACACTAAATTAAGCCCGTCACTTAAGATAAACAGCAAATATTTACCGCGCCTGTTTATCTTTAATATTTTTTTGCCGGTAATCTTTTCCTTGAATTCATCAATGTCTGGTGTGCGGATAATTTTAGGAAGCATTATCTGCGCGTCGATAAACTTCAACCCGGTCAACTTGGGCTGCAGTGTCCGCATAATTGTTTCTACTTCAGGCAATTCCGGCATTTTTTCATCCCTTCAAATGTTGATTTTTATACTGCCCAGAAGTCAGGGGCTACTTTACGTCATACCAGTTTGGCCCGACTTTTATCACAACGTCCAGCGGCACGTCCAACACAAAAGCGTTTTCCATGCATCGTTTAACTAACTGCTTTAGTTGCGCGACTTCTTCACGCGGCGTATCAAAAATCAACTCATCGTGCACCTGTAGGATCATTCTTGCTTTTAATCCGTGCTCGGTGATTTCCCTATTTATGTTGATCATGGCGAGCTTAATGATATCCGCCGCGCTGCCTTGTATCGGCGTGTTTACCGCGGTGCGCTCACCGGCATGGCGTATATTCCGGTTGGAACTGAACAGGTCTGGAAGGTAGCGCCGTCTATTTAAAAGTGTGGTTACAAACCCGGTTTCACGCGCTTCTTTGATCACCCGGTCAATATAGCACTTCACTCCGGCATAACGGGAAAAATAGTTTTCGATGTATTGTCTCGCTTCCTGGCGTCCTACTTTAATATCTCTGGCCAGCCCGAAGTCGCTTAAGCCGTAGACAATCCCAAAATTTACCGCCTTAGCTCTTCTGCGGGTTTCACGTGTTACTTCTTCAGGGGGGATTAAGAAGATTTCCGCCGCCGTGCGTGTATGTATATCTTCCCCTTTTTTAAACGCTTCAATCAATACCGGGTCGCCGCTTATATGAGCAAGTATGCGCAGCTCGATCTGGGAGTAGTCCGCCGTGAGCAATAGATTCTCCCCCCGGCAGGGAATGAATACCTTGCGGATTAATCTGCCTTGCTCAAGGCGTATCGGTATGTTTTGGAGATTTGGATCCGAACTCGACAGCCTCCCGGTGGCGGTCACCGTTTGGTGAAAAGAGGTATGCAACCGCCCGGTATCGGGATTAATCAAGGCGGCGAGGCCGTCGGTATAAGTGGATTTGAGTTTCATCAACTGGCGGTACTCCAGCACTTTCGCAACCAAACTGTGGGCGGCCGCCAGTTCTTCCAACACTCCCGCGTCAGTAGAATACCCGGTCTTTGTTTTCTTAATTACCGGTAGTTTTAAATCATCAAACAATATTTTGCCGAGTTGCTTGGAAGAATTAATATTAAACTTGCATCCAGCCAGGTTATAAATTTCACCGGCCAGCTCTTCTATCAGTTCCCCCAGAGTCTTGGACATGGACTCAAGCTGGATTTTGTCGACGGCCACACCGTTGATTTCCATCTCTCCGAGTACCTGGGCCAGCGGTAATTCCACGTCATAAAAAAGTCTGTCTTGTTCCTGCAGCTTCAGCTTGTCGTTTAAAATTCCGGCTAAACGGTTGACGCAATCAGCCCGGGCAGGCAGCGCTTCATCACCCCCGGGGAGGATCACGTTAAGATACTCTAATGAAACGTTCTCAAGTTCCCGGTTGGGGATGGCGGGGTTGAGCAAATAGGAGGCGATCATGGTGTCGAAGGCTAGGTTTCTTAATTTGAAATTGTGACAATGCAGGATCTTGATGATGTCTTTTCCGTTGTGGCAGTATTTCTTTATCGTTGAATCTTCACAGACGGTTTTAAGCGTCTCGAACGCTTTTTCCGGGGCAACGGCTGCTCCGGACATATTCAGGAAATAAGCTGTGTCCCCTGCAATTGCAAAGCCGGCCGCGGCGACACCGGAGTTAGGGTTGCCGGCAAGGGCCATTGACACTTGTCCGGCCATTCTGACTTTTTTTAAAAAAGTGCTAAGTGCGGACGGGTTGTCCAGACTCCGGCATGCGACGGAATAGGTTTCCAGGTTTGATTTCGGCAGCACTTGAGCGGCGTTTTGCCGCGAACGGTTTCTGCCTCTCAGTTCATTGTCACCCTTGCCATCATTGTCTGCAAAGTAAATTGATTTAATCAATTTATTAAATTCAAGTTTTTTCAATAATTCCAGGAGTTCTTTATAATCAGGTCCCACCCAGCGGCATTGCTCCAGGTTGACTTCAACCGGCACATCACGGCGGATAGTAACAAGCTGTTTGGAAAATTCCGCTTGTTGGCCGGATTCTTTGAATAGCTGCCCGGTGCGGCCGGTGAGTTCGTCAGCGTGGGCAATTATTTCCGCTAAACTGCCATATTCTCTTAGAAGCCTAACTGCGGTTTTTTCTCCAATGCCCGTGATACCGGGCACGTTATCTGAAGGATCGCCGGTCATTCCTTTTAGGTCCACGAGTTGTCGCGGGGTAATTCCGTATTTGTCCCAGAATTTCCCTTCATCATACTCATCAATCTCGCTGATACCTTTTTTTGTCAGCATAACCCTGGTTGTTGGTGAGATGAGCTGCAGGATATCACGGTCCCCTGTTATGATTAGAGTGTTTAAACCGGTGAGTTCAGCCTTTGCCGATAATGTTCCAATCAGGTCGTCGGCTTCATAGCCCTCGCTTTCAAAAATATTAATGCGCATGGCGTGAAGCACTTCTTTCACAACCGAAAACTGGCGCTGTAAATCGCCCGGCGTGGGGCTGCGATGCGCCTTGTACTGGTTGTAATCATTGTGGCGGAAGGTTTTCTTGCCAATATCGAAAGCCACGGCAATTCTCCCCGGCCTTTCTTTGGCCAGGAGCTTTAACAGCATGCTGGTAAAGCCGTAAACGGCGTTGGTTGGCAGCCCCGCGCTTGTGGACAGCGGCGGTATTGCGTGAAAAGCCCGGTGTACCAGGCTGTTGCCGTCAATAAGCATAATGGTTTCTTGAGACATGCGCGTCGACACCTGCCTTGGATGTACTCACTTAGTATTTCACCGCGTGAGCGCAAAATACCTGCTCCGATATATACAGTTTAACAAACTAAGTAAAAAACAAGTGTACTGAATAAATGCCAGGGGCAGGTTGATCTGACTAAAAATTTGCAGGACTTTAGTCAGCAAGGGCGAATTAAACCCATAATAAAAAATCGAGGTGATCGTATTTGCGTAAGCTTTCCTTTTTATTTGCTTTTGTTTTATTTTTTATGTGTTGTCTTACCGGGCCGGTCCTCGCGTATGATAACCCTGCCGTTGGGATGGAAACTTTTGAAGAAATACTTGACAATATCGAGCGCCTGCACGTTAGCAGCCCCAATTCGGATACTCTTGTCCAAGGGGCGATAGATGGGCTGATTAATTCCCTGAATGATCCTTATACTGAATACTTGCCCCCGGAGATGCTGAAGGAATTTAAGAGTTCATTTGACAGCGAATTCGTTGGTGTGGGTATTCAATTACAACCAGGTGAGCATTTTCCCGAGGTGATGGGGGTGATTGAAAACGCTCCCGCGGAGAAAGCCGGGATTAAGCTTAATGATCAGATCGTCAAAGTGGACGGAATTGATGTTTTTGACGAGCCGTTAGAAACGGTTGTGCAAAAAATTCGCGGACCGGCGGGGACAAAGGTCAAATTAACTATCAGAAGGAATGGCGCCGAAGATTTTGAACTGGAGCTTGTCCGCGCTAATATTAACACGCCGACGGTAATCTCTCAGGTTTTTGATGACGGCACCGGTTATATAAGTCTAAACAAATTTGGGGCAAATACCGCGAGCGAGTTTAATAAAGCGCTGACAAAACTGAAGCAGCAAGGCGTGACTGCTCTGATAATGGACCTCAGGGATAACCCGGGCGGCATGCTTGACCAAGCTGTGCGGATTGCCAGTAATTTTGTTGAGTCAGGCCAGTTGATCACAAGCACCATTGACAAAAACGGGGAACGCCAAGAATATCGTACCGAAGGCGAGGCAATCGGCCTGGGAATGCCTACGGTGATTTTAGTCGACCATAATAGTGCCAGTGCCTCGGAGATATTGGCGGGCGCTCTTCAGGACTACCATGTGGCCACCTTGATCGGTAGTGCGACTTACGGAAAAGGCACCGTTCAGACAGTTGTCCCGCTTAGTTCAGGAGGAGCCTTGAAAGTAACCATCGCTAAATATCACACCCCCAGCGACAAGGTTGTCAATGGAATCGGTTTAAGCCCGGATTATCAGGTGCTCACCCCCGGACTGCAGCTGGTTGCGGCGCGGAGATTGTTAAAACCGTCTGAAAAGAATGTGGTAGACTTTGATACCGAAAAATCAGAAGTGCTAGTCAACGGGATACCTGTGCAAATCAGACAAACGTTTTGGCAAAAAAATGGCATTATTTACCTTCCGCTGCGGTTTGTTTTTGAGGCGTTAGGATATAAAGTTGACTGGCAAACTTCTAACAATAGTGTTAGAATAACTGGGTACGGCTCTAATGTGCTCTTCGGTACGCAGGATGGGCAGGTCGTTGTCAACGGAAAGGTGACAACAGGTTTGGAGCCGCTGAAAATTGAAGAGGGAGAGACATTTATTCCTCTTTCCGATCTAAATATTTTCGGTATTAATTGCGAAACGGCGAAAAATAAACTTTCGATTGAAAAAATAACCGCTTCCAAGAATTAAATATAATAGCTCTGGTCAAAAATAATTGCTACACCGGCATAATTTATGAAGGGGGTGTTATAAAGTGCCCGGAAATAAAAAATCATGTCCGTGCGGCAGTGGAAAGCCCTATGAAAAATGCTGCGGTGAAAGCAAAGCCTGTTGTTCGCTCGACCAGATCAGATGGCGGCGGGCAGGCCAGGAATTGCGCCGCAAATTGGGTGAATTTGCCGATCAACCTTCTTTCGCCTGGGACGCGGCCCGTGCCCAGGATATGTATCTGGGTTGTATGGATCAAAGATTGATGCTGCATGACGATGATTTTACGATGGAACGTTGTTTTGAGTGGTTTATCTTTGATTTTTATATTTCAAGGGGAGCGACAATTATAGAAAAATTCCAGGAAGAGTACTCGCATCCTTTGAGCGATTATGAAAATATTTTGTTGAAAGAATGGGCCCGTTCACGTATTTCCCTGTATGAGGTTCATGTGGTGTTGCCCGGCAAAGGGCTTGTAATAAAAGATCTCTTAAGCCGCAAGAAGTTAGTGGTTCATGATATTAACGCGGCGACTGAGATTAAATCCGGTAATATCTTATTGATGAGGGTTCTCAAAGTTGGTGAAGAATACGAGTTTTCCACAAGCGGCCTGGCATTGCCTGATTGGTGCAAGGAACCGCTGTTAAAGCGGCTTTATCAAGACCACGAGGATTACTGTAACAATAAGATGAAAGGGGGCAGAGGTTGGAACGCCTACTTAAAAGAACGCTCCCATAAAATAAATGCTTGGGTCATGGAATTGGGAACTGATAATACCTGGATTAACAGCGATACTGCCGGCATGAAGAGGAATCAATTTAGAATAACGTTTACTTTGAAGGACTGGCGGGTACTGTTAAAGTATATTAAATGCTCCGATGAATTTATTATTACTCAAGAATTAAAAGACCGGACAGGGGTATCCGAACACGTGTCAGCCGCCTGGCTTGGTGAATCCCGCCGGTTCAACGGGCTGCGCCGGGTATTAGGAAATATAATTTTAACACCGCGGTCCATTGTGCTCACAACTGGCTCGCCCAAGATATTATCTGCGGGAAAGAAACTCTTTTTATCCAGTTTTAAGGAAATTATCATGGAGGACGCTGGTGAGATTCATTCTCAGGCGGATTTAACGACGGAAGCCGTCGCGGAAACTTTTCCCTGGCCTGAACCTGGTTACGCTGTTGTGGCGGTATGTGTCAAGGAAGGGCTGGAAGCGCGCGGATATGATGTTAAGCAGCAGAGAGGAGCTGTGAAACTTTGGTTTGATTATTGCTCAAAAGAACAACCCTCTATTCGGAAAACAGCCGTTTGGGCGGCAGTGGTGATATATGCTTTTACCAGGTTGGAAAAGGAAGAGGAATTAAAGCAGCAAGATTTGGCGGGCCAATATGGCGTCGCTTCTTCTACGATCTCGCTAAAATACAGACGTCTATGCCAGTCATTAGAGCTGGTGGCTTATGACAAGCGTTATTCTACAAAAAAACTGCCTTTGAAAGGAATCAGGGGGCATAACCGCCTTATATAATACGGATAAACTTATTCCTGAGGAGGGAGCACTCCTGACTGGGTTGATTGAAGAAGTTTTAACAGCCATTACAAATGCAATATCAGCCATGGGATACTGGGCAATCGCTATTGGAATGGCTATCGAAAGCGCCAATATTCCCCTGCCTAGTGAAGTGATTCTGCCTTTTGGCGGATATCTCGTCTCGACGGGGAGGCTGGATTTCTTTATGACGGTAATGGCGGGGACGATCGGAGGCATGGTGGGTTCGGCTTTTTCATATTATCTCGGCATGCGGGGCGGAAGGCCATTCCTGTCCAAGTACGGTCGTTTTTTTGGTTTCTCCATGAAGCACCTGGCGGTGGCTGAAAAATGGTTTGAACAATACGGTGAGGCGACAGTTTTTTTTACCCGCCTGATGCCTATTGTGAGAACCTTTATTTCACTGCCGGCCGGAATTGCCAAGATGAATTTCAACAAGTTTCTGATATATTCTTTTTTGGGTTCGCTCCCGTGGAGCCTGCTGCTTGTTTATATCGGGTTAAAACTCGGTCAAAACTGGAAAGCGATTGAGTATTGGTTCCATCGCCTGGATGTTGTTGTGGTTCTTGGCATATTGGCGATAATTTTTTACTTTTGGCGCAAAAAACGGTGATAGAAGTGTGCGATAAAATATTATCTTTTATTAAAGACGTGGATTTGGAATACTTTAACCTGGTTAACCATACCCTCCACAACTCCGTTTTAGATAAATTGATGCCTTTTCTCAGCAACGCGGGTGAAGTAGGGTTGATCTGGATCATATTCAGCCTGCTCTTGTTTGCTGCAGGGAGACCGGCGACAAGAAAAGCGGCTTTTTTGATGCTGGTTGCGGTGATTGCCAGCTACCTAACGGGTGAGTGTTTTAAACACCTTTTTCAGAGGCCCAGACCTTTTGTAACTTTACCGGGTGTGGAACTGCTGGTGAGTCCGCTCCACTCCTATTCATTTCCGTCGGAGCATACGGCTAACGCGTTTGCGGCTTGGCTTGTGCTAAAGCGAAAATTACCAGGCTTGGCCTGGTTTTTCATCTTGCTGGCCTTCGCCATGGCTTTTTCCAGAGTTTATGTCGGTGTTCATTATCCGCTTGATGTCCTGGCCGGTTCTTTGCTGGGGTTGACCTGCGGCGCCATAGTCTTGAAATACGAAAAACAAGTACTTTTAAAAAATAGAGGCTGGCGGCAGGAAAACTGGCGTAAATATTAATTCTTGCTGAATTTTATTGTCCTAAAAGACATAGAATATTTACAGATACTTTATTATAGGGGGAGTCGGCCATTGTCTTCCCGGAAACTGGCAAGAATAACCAACATCTGGTCAAAGGTAGTGGAAAGCGAGAGCGGCGGCCTGTCGACCAAAGTTGTGATAGAAGCCACCGATATATTCAAGCATGTCGTCAGTAGGGTGGGAAATGATCTGCTCTTGGAGTCTACCGGTGTCGCGGCTAATATGCCGGAGGGCTCAATTGAAGTTAATGACGGTTTGGTCAGGGAGATAGTATTAGAGCAAACAGGCGCGGGTGAAGCGGTGGTGCGAATAATTGCCGAACATCCTTATGAATATAGTATAGTGGAGACTATGGGCATCCCGGCGAGAACCACAGTTGTTCTGGGCCGCGCTTTTTTGACAGATCTGATGAAGAATAAAAGGATTGTTATCGACCCCGGGCACGGGGGAAAGGATTGGGGAGGAAAAGGTCCGGTTAACCTGGTGGAAAAAAATGTTGTGGTATTAATCGCACGAATATTAGCTGATTTATTTAACAAGGCTGGAGCCGAGGTTGTTCTGACCAGGGCGGGTGATGAAGACATACCGGTTAAAAAACGGTATGGGCTGGCGTTGAAGGAAAAGGCTGATCTATTTATAGGCATTCACACCTACTCCACTAAGAACAGTAAAGTAAGCGGCGCCTCAGTGCGCTACAAATCATCGTGCGGCAACAGCCGCGCCATAGCCGGCATGATTAATAAAGAATTGATAAAAAAGTTGAAAGTAAAAAACAGAGGTCTCAAAGAATATCCGGAATTGGTCATCCCCGGCAATATTCCCGGTGTGGAAGTGGAAGTAGTGACGATAACCAATTGGGTTGAAGAAGGACTTTTACGCAGTCCCACCATCCATAAAAAAGCGGCGGAAGGCATTTTTATCGGGGTAAAAAATTATTTTGCCGCTGACGGCCCGCTGAATGAGGTGGTATTGTGATTTTAGGCAGGATTCCAATCAGAACACATGTAATCACCGAAAAAGATGATATGGTTGATATTGTACGCAGATATACGGGTAAAGTCGCTGAACACGGCGATATAATAGCCATGGCGGAAAGCGTGGTAGCGATCTCACAGGGCAGGGCTATTTTGCCGGATACCGTCAAGCCCGGTCTATTGGCAAAGTTCTTGTGTCTTTTTCCCGGGAAAGACGGGAGTCTTGCCACGCCTCAGGCAATGCAGCTGGCGATCCGGGAAGTTGGCAGAACCCGGATCGTGTTAGGCGCCTTAGCAGCTGCTATTGGCAGAATTATCCACCGGAGAGGGGATTTTTACCGGGTAGCCGGCCGTCAGTTAGCGCAGATCGATGATGTGGCCGGGACGATGTGGCCATTCGAGAAGCACATTATCCTCGGGCCTAAAAACCCGCACGATCTGGTAAATAGGATCAAGGATGCCACAGGTACGGAAGCTGTCATTACTGACGTGAATGACATAAGAAAAGTCGATATTCTAGCCGCCTCGGAGGGAGTTGACCGGGATAGCCTGATTAAAGACCTGGAAGACAATCCTTTTGGTAATGATGACCAACAAACGCCGATCATTGTTTTAAAAATGGCTAAGAGCAATCCATAAAAATAGACTTAAGCGCCGGCCCGTTGTTTTGACGGGCTTTTTTTGATCGTTGAATCTTTGTTTGAATAACGGCAAAAATTTTTGAAATAATAGTTTTAAAACCGCACCGGCGGTTTTTTGTTGGCAGGAAACTTACGAGGGGGTGAAATATGGCGACGCGCTTGCACTGCAAAGTTCTTGTTGTTATAGCTGCGATTATATTGACAATTTTACCTGGCGCGGCATATGCGGATTTTCCCAGGGTCACCGCGGCTGCCGCCGTGCTGCTTGATGTTGAGACCGGGCAGATTTATTTCGCCAAAAACCATATGGTAAGACGCGAACCGGCCAGCCTCACGAAGATTATGACGGCAGTGATAGCTTTAGAAAACGGTGATTTAAACGATGTCGTTACAGTTAGGGGAATGGCTGCCGCTGTCTCAGAGGGTTCTATCATTGAACTCAGAAAGGGCGAAAAAATTACTCTTGGAGAATTGTTGAAAGCGGCGCTTGTTTGTTCGGCCAATGACTCCACCGTGGCCATAGCTGAGCATGTGGGCGGCAGTCATGACCGTTTTATTGCAATGATGAACAAGAAGGCGGGGGTATTAGGGCTGTTTGGAACCAGATTTGCCAATACAAATGGCTACCACGATCCAAATCACTATACAACTGCTTACGACCTGGCGGTACTAACGAGGTACGCTTTAGGCAACCCGAAGTTTAATGAATTGGTTCAAACCAGGGAAACAACAGTTAGGTGGGTTGAACCAGCTCAAAGGGAAGAAAAAATTGCTAATACCAACCGCTTGCTTACCGGTGGATACGAAGGGGTGGACGGAGTGAAGACCGGCACCACATCAATGGCCGGCAACTGCCTGATCGCATCTTCCACTAGAGACGGCCGCCGCTTGATAGCTGTCGCGCTGCATAGTGACAACCGCTATCAGGATTGTGCCAAGATGTTCGATTATGGTTTCACCGTAATTAGGCCGTTATCGATCATAACTTCAGGACAAGTTGTAGCGAATCCCGCTGTCGAAGGCGGTGTCACTCCGGCAGTTGAAGCGGTAGCTGGAGAAGAACTGCAAGTCCGCATGGACCCGGATGAGCTTTCTAAACTGGAAAAACGGCTGAATATTAATGAGCCGTTGGCCGCGCCGATAAAAAAGGGCCAGAAGTTAGGCGAAGTAGTCTATACTTATAGAAGCCAGGAACTAGGTCGCGTAAATCTGGTGGCGGGCGCCGATGTCTTCAGAAAAGGATGGCACAGGCAGGTTTGGGACAAGCTCTTTATTAATCATTAAAAATATGCGGAAAATAGCTATGGTATTCTATCTTGCATAACAGCTTGACATTTTCATAGCTATCTGTCAAAATGATTACTAATGGGCGGGTAGTTCAGTGGGAGAACGTCTGCTTGACACGCAGAAGGTCGTAAGTTCAATTCTTATCCCGCCCACCA
>JGI11944J13513_1000847_pt1 | contig 27144 bp, 27 predicted proteins | sample TerdegcoTASludge_FD_13513 | JGI IMG/M metagenome (IMG submission 13513) | reverse complement strand
TCATATAGAAATTATTATCTTGATTCACTTGACTTAAAAAATATCAAAAGTTCAAACCTAAAATTTGTTGTTGATTACTCTTTTGGATCAACTGTAATGTTTTTACCTAATATTATCGGTGATTTTGATCTTGAAATATTTTCATTGAATGCTTATATGGATGGAAGAAAATCTGTTAGAAGCTTTCAAGAATTCCAAGATGCTCTCAATAAAATTGCTATGATGGTGAAATCAATAAACAGTGATTTTGGAGTTCTTATTGATGCAAATGGAGAGAAAGTTTTTGTTATTGATAATAGTGGAGAGATATATTCAAATACAAGATTGGTATCCATTTTTATAAAACTTTTGCTACTTGAAAAACAAAATTTGTCAGTTACTATACCTGTTAATGCATCTTATGAACTCATCAATTTTTTAAATGAAAATGATGTTAAATTTAATTTAACCTCAACAATTTCAAGAAATATAATTAGAGATTCAGCAAATAGTGACTTTGGAGTTGATCTTATTGGTGGATTTATATTTGAAAACTTTTTACCTTTCTTTGATGGAATATTTACAATTGGAAAATTCATTGAGTTATTAGCTAAAAGTAATAAAACTTTAGTAGAACTAAAAAAGTATACACCCAAAAGAGATCCCTCACACATCGAAATAAATTGTCCTTTTGAGATAAAAGGAAAAATTATGAGAAAATTATCTGAAGTAAAATCCTTTGACCCTGAAGCAATCGAAGGAATTAAACTAACTGATAGTGATGGTTTTGTTTTTGTTCTTCCTGATAGTGATAGACCTGTTATTCATATATACTCTTCCTACACATCATTGGATAAAGAGATAAAAAAAATGAATGAGAAGAAAGAGGAGATAGAAAAATGGATTTTAGAATAAAATTTGGAACATCTGGATGGAGAGGAGTAATTGCCGAAGATTTTACTTTTAAAAATGTTAGGAAAGTAGGTAGAGGAATTAGAAAATACCTTTTTGAAGAAAATCTTTTTGATAAAGGAATAGTAATTGGATATGATACAAGGTTCTTATCAAAAGAGTTTGCAAAAGAGATAGCAAAAATTTTTGCAGAATCTAAGATTAAAGTTTTATTTATAAATGAACCTGCTCCAACACCAGTTGTTTCTCATACTATATTGAAATACAAAACTTCTGGTGGCGTAAACATTACTGCTTCACATAACCCTTATTATTACTCTGGATTAAAATATTCACCATTTTGGGCAGGACCAGCAGAACCTGAAGTTACAAAAAAAATTGAAGAGTTACTGTATAAAGAGAGTGATGATGAGATAAAAGAAAATTTTGATTATTTTGTAAAGGTGGGAACTATTGAAATTATTGATCCAAGCAGTGATTATCTTGAGAATTTATTAAAAATTCTTCCATATGAACTGAATATAAAAAATAAAATAATTTTTGATCCAATGTATGGAACAGGTATAAACTATTTAAAAAAATTATTTAATGATAATGAAAATGTTTTTTTGATACATAACAAATTTGATCCAGTTTTTGGAGGTTTAGAGCCTGTTCCGTATGAAGAGTTTCTTTCAGAATTAAAAAGTGAAGTTTTAGATAAAAAAGCTTTTTTAGGACTTGCTCTTGATGGAGATGCAGATAGATTTGGAGTAATTTCATCTGATGGAACTTTTATAACTCCAAATGAAGTTTTATCAATTTTATCATTTTATCTTGGAAAAAATAAAAAAGAGGGGATAGGAAGGACAATTTCAACTACAAGATTGATTGATAAAATTGCAAATTATTATAATCTTGAAGTTTTTGAAACACCAGTTGGTTTTAAATTTATAGGAATGTTAATAAGAGATGGAAAAATATATATTGGAGGAGAAGAGAGCGGAGGACTTTCAATCAAAGGGTGGCTTCCAGAAAAAGATGGGATTCTTGCAGATATGCTTCTTGTTGAAATTTGTGAAAATGAAAAAGTTACTCCAAAAGATTTGATTGATGATTTGTATAATAGATTTGGAAAATTTTATACAAAAAGAATTGATTTAAGATTTGGAGATGAAGAGAGGGTATTGGTTAAAAATTTTATTGATAAATTTTCTGATGATAAAATATTCGACTTAAAGATAAAAAATATTGATAAAAAGGATGGTCTTCTTTTAAATTTAGAAGAAGAACCTTCATTTATTTTATTCAGGGTGTCTGGTACAGAAAATGTTGTAAGAGTATATTTTGAAACACAAAATAAAAATCTTTTTACATATATTGATGAAAAAATTTTAAATTTTATTAAAAATTTAAAAGAGGTGAAAAATGTTTAATCTATTTTTTAATTTTCCTGAAGATTTTAGAAATTCAAAAAAATTAACTTTAAGTAAAGATATAAATTTTAATTTATATAAAGATATTCAAAATATAGTTATCTCTGGAATGGGTGGTTCTGGTTTCTCTGCAGATTTTATCCTTTATCTTTTTAAAGATTTTATAAATATTCCAATTATAATAAATAAAAATTACAACCTCCCAAATTTTGTAAATCAAAATAGTCTTCTTTTTCTTGTCTCATATTCTGGAAACACTGAAGAGACACTCTCAAATCTTTATGAAGGAGAAAAAAGAAAAGCGAAAATAATTTCTATCACTTCTGATGGAGATCTTTTAGAAGAAACAAAAGATAAATATCTATATTTCAAAATTTTAGAGAACTTACCACCAAGAATGGCTTTTCCATATCTATTTTATCCAATTTATTATATATTAAAAAATTTTACCTCTTTTGATTTTGGTGAGAATGAATTTTTTGAAAAGATTGATTCGATATATAATGAGTTCAAAAAAGAAAGCAATTCAGTCGATGATATAGTTAATAAAATAAAAGATAGAATTCCAATAATCTACACTTCTGATTCGTTGAATCCAGTAGGACTTCGTTGGAAACAGGAGATAAACGAAAATTCAAAGTATATTGCATACAATCTTTCATTTCCAGAATTAAATCATAATGAATCAGTTTTCTGGGAATGTAAAGAGTTAAAGGATAAAATAATCTTCATCATATTAAGAGATAGATTTGATTCATCTCAAACGAAAAAAAGAATTGATATATCAATTGAATTGTTGAAAGATAGAGGTTGGGAAGTTTTAGAACTATTCTCTTTTGGAGAGAAAAAATTATTGAATCTATACTCTTTAATTCCATGTGGTGATTATATTTCCATTAAACTTGCATATCTAAAAGATGTTGAGCCACTACCAGTAAGAATTATTGATGAATTGAAAAGAAAATTAAAAGAGTAATTTTATATATAATTTTTTTAAAACTTCATCCCTCTCTTCTTCAATTAATTTTTTATTCTCTTTATTCCAATAATTTGAAAAATAAAAATAATTTCTCTTTTTACTATTTTCCATAATCTCTAATCCTTTGTTTCTATATTCTTTTTCAATTTCTAAACTATCAACTGTTATTTTATTCAATTCTTCATTTGATAATTTTTCTAAACTTTTCTTGTCAAATAGATTAAAGATTTTTGTTTGATAATCAGATTTTAATTCAACAATTTTTCCTAAATTTTCTTCGTAATTTTGTATGAGTTTTCTGAAAAAGAGATTATTTAATTTCCAAATTTTAATGAGTTTTTCTTCATTTTTTATGTTTAAAGGATTGATTTCATCTGTGAAAAAAGTTGGTTTAAAAAGTGAAATTTCGGGATTAGGGCTCATTGTAAACCAAATAATATTAATTTTTCCATATTCAATAATCATTGAAGATGTAGTTTGACTTGAAATTAATCCACCACCTGCATTCATTGATATATTTTTCATAGATGCAAATTTATCTGTTCCTCTATCTGATAAGATTTTAATGAAAGATTCTTTTGAGTGTTTTTCCTCTTTTTCAAGAAGCTCTTTTCCTCTTTTTTCTCTTACACTGCTTCCACTAAAAAATGTATAAATTTTATTTGAAAACTGCTTTTCAAAATTTGTAATTTTACTCAATTCTGGGTGGATATTATCAAAATCATTTTTTATTGATAATTTATTACTGATATTGTAAAACTTATCAATTTTTTTATATGCATAATATTTATCAACAAGTTCTAAAACATATGCATCATTTGAATCTGATATTAAAAAAGAGTTATGATAAAACATTTTCTTTTCATAACCACAATTTCCACCTTGTCCATATTTTTCATTTATTTCAATCAATTTATTAATTGCTTCAAGAGATGTTTGAGATGTTTCAAGAGCAATTCTAATCATATCCATTCCAGTAAGTCCTGTCTCTTTATATTTTATTTTTGTAAAAACTGCTTCATTTCCAATTGAAACACCTACTTCATTTATACCCATTTCTCCACCCCAAAGCCAAACTGGTTTTGATAGGAAAATAGAATATCTCTTTTTATATGGCTCTATCTCTATATAAGTAGTTTTTATTTTTTCTTTATAATCTTCTTTTCCTATAAATGTAAATATTTGTGGTTCATTGGCATCTCTATCGCTATTTTTTCCAAATATTGGATAACCACTTTTACTTTTTAAAACAACAAAGGTATCGCACATATTTTCACCTCTTTAATGTTTGTAAATACAAATTAATTCACCCTTGCCTAAAATATGATTCTCTATTTCTTTCATAAGNTCATCTATTTTTATTCCACTTTTTAAATCTAAAATTTTATCTATTGCATAAATTTTAAATCTATAGTGATGAGTTGAATTTGAAGGAGGACAAGGTCCACTATAACCAATCTTATTGAAATCATTTTTTCCTTGTTTTATCCCACTAATTAACTCTTCAATATTTGGTATTCCCTCATTAAATTTATTTACATTTGAGGGTATATTATAAACAAGCCAGTGAGTAAAAATTCCACCTGTTGCATCTGGATCATCCATAATTAAACAAAAAGAAACTGTTTTATCTGAAAAGTTACTCCATTCAAGAGGAGGTGAAATATCATCTCCATCACAAGTATATTTTTCAAGAATCATCTCATTTTCTTTTAGCATACTACTTCTTAAATCAATCTTTTCATACTCTTCTTCAACTTTTTCACCACATCCAGTAAAAAAAAGTGTTAAAACCATAAAATATATAAAAATTTTTTTCATACTACCTCCCATAACATTATTTTAACTAATTTTAGATATTATAGAATATATTTTTAGTGTATAGGATATATGTCTTCTTTATGTACTATTTTTAGTTTACAAAAACAGACAGCCTACTTTTGTAAACTATTTTAAAATGTTAATTAAAAATTAATTAATTTGATAAAATTTTAATTAATGGTTATAAAAAATAGAGATGAACTTATTAATAATGGCTCAATCATATTCAAAAAACTAAGAGAAGATACCATATCTTCATTAGAATATCTTTTTGAAAAAATTGATCCAGAAAATAAGATTAAGGAGATTTTGAAAAAAGAAGATGGAAAATTAAAAATTTTAGATGATGAAGTAAATTTAAATGAATTTAAGAGTATATTTTTGTTTGCATTTGGCAAAGGAAGTATAAAAATGGTAAAAGGAGTTATTTCAAAATTAGATGTCTATAAAGGAGTTGTGATTGGTAATGTTGAAACTAATGATTTACCTCAAAATATAGAATATATAAAAGGTGATCATCCCATCCCAGGTGAAGGTAGTTTATTAGGTGGAAAAAAGTTAATTGAACTTGCAAAAGAAACAGAAGAGAATGATTTATCTATTGTTTTAATTTCTGGTGGGGGTTCATCCCTTGTTGAAGATCCTCTTATTCCTCTTCAAGATTTAAAAGAGTTAACAAAAATTATGTTAAGATATGGTCTTTCAATAGATGAGATAAATATCATCAGAAAACATCTATCAAATATTAAAGGTGGCAAATTTTTAAATTATTTAAAAGGAGATGTTTATTCATTAATAATTTCTGATGTTATAGGAGATAAAATTGATACTATTGCATCTGGTCCAACCTATTTTGATAATTCAACATTTAAAGATGCCTATGATATTTTGAATAAATATGAAATCTTGAATATTATTCCTAAAAGCGTAGTAGAAATAATTGAAAAGGGATTAAGAGGAGAAATAGAAGAGACATTAAAGGAAAAAGAATTTCCAAAAAATAGAGTAAAAAATTATGTAATTTTATCAAACAGTATTGCGAGTGAATATTTAATAGAATTTTTTAAGAATAAAGAATATTCTGTTTTCTATCTTGGTTCAAAAATTCAGGGTGAGGTTAAAGAGGTAAGTAAAATTTTAGGCGAAATTATTATTGATATATATGAAGGAAGAATAGATATTAAAAAACCAGTAGCTATAATTTTTGGGGGTGAGACTACAGTTTTTGTAAAAGGAGATGGAAAAGGTGGAAGAAATCAAGAACTTACACTTTTAATATCAAAATTTATTAAAGACAAAAAAATTCTATTTTTATCCATAGGCACAGATGGTATAGATGGAATAACAGATGCCGCTGGTGCTATTTGCGATGGAGAAACATTAAATAGAGTTGAAAATTTAAAACTAAATATTGATGAATTTTTAGATAACAATGATTCATATAATCTTTTTTTAAAACTTAATGATTTAATTTTTACTGGTCCAACTGGTAATAATGTGATGGATATTGGAATCTCACTTATTTTATAAAATGAACTGGAATTTAAATAAGCATGAAACCTTAGAATCTGTTTTTTTTAAAAAAGAAAAATTTAATAAGGATTCTAAGATTCTTATCATAAATTCAACAGATTATGTCCCAATATTTGATTTAGCCGAGGAGTTGGAAGATAGTAAAATTTTATCTTTAAGCAGAAATTTAAAGGATTTTAATAAAAAAGTTAAGGAATTTGGTTTTGAGAAGAAAATTTTTCCAATTTCAAAAAAAGCATTTTATATTATCAAAAAAGATGTTCTTGATTATATTATTTGGTTCTCAATTGACTTAAGAAAAAAAGATGTTTTAGAAGATTTATCTTTAACATATAGATTTTTAAAAAATGATGGAAAACTTTTTCTGTTATTCAATAAAGAGATGAAACTACTTGAAGAATTTAAAGTAAAATTACTTCATAAAGCTGATATAAATGAGACAATTGGAATTTTAGAGAAAATTGGATATAAAAAACCATTTTATGAAAAAAGTTATTCTGGAAAAGAACTTTCAATTTATATCATTATTGCTAAGAAGAGAGAGATTTTTATAAATCCATTTGAGAGTTAAATTTTCTGTTAAAATTAAAATATGAGAAAAATATTATTAATTTTTACAATTTTAATATTGATATTCGGAGTAATAAATATTTCATATGTAAAATCAGAAGAAGAGGTTAAAATTTTTGGATATGGACCTCTTAATAAAAATTTTTATAATGTTAAAGATATAAAATATTTTAATGGGAACTTTTTTGTTCTTGATTCAATGCACTATAGAGTTCTAATTTTTGATAAAGATTTTAACTTGATTAGTGGTTTTGGTGGATTTGGTGATACTTTGAATACATTTACAAATCCAACATCCATTTTTGTTGATGAAGATTATATTTTTGTATGCGATTTAAACTCTAACAAGGTTAAGGTTTTTAGGCACAATGGAGAATTTGCTGGATTTTTTATTCAATTTCCAAAAATGTTACCAACATCAATAACAATTGATTCAAATTATAATATATGGATCACTGATAGAGGAGATGACACAGTTAAAGTTTTCTCAATAGATAATGATTTAAAAATGATAATAGGGAAAAGTGGAAGTGGTAAAAAAGAGTTTAAAACACCTCTTGATATTCAATTTTTTGATAACAAAATATATGTTCTTGATTCAGGAAACGCAAGAGTACAAGTTTTGAATACAAATGGAGGATATCTTTCTGAATTTGGAACTGTAGGAACTGATGATGGAAAACTTTATTGTCCAAACTCATTTTCATTTGATAAAAATGGTAACTTATGGATAGTTGAAAGTTGTTTAGGTAGGATTCAAATTTTTGACAAAAATGGAAAATTTATTAAAAAGGTAAAAGAAAGAGCTGGAACATTAGAAGCTATTGAAAGATTCAATGATTTTATGGTTACTTCAAACTCAGATGATAATAATATATACATTCTTGATTATGATGGAAAAATTATAAATAAGATTGGTGATGAAATTTCTTCGCCTACCTATTTTTCTCAAGGAATAGCAATTCTAAGTGATGGAAATATAGTTGTTGCAAATTCAGGAACATCGACAATTTCAATTTTTGATAAAGATGGTAATTTTATAAAATCCTTTTCATCTTTTGGAGCAGCACCTGGGAAAATTCAATATCCTCTTGGGATTGCAGTAAATAGTAAAGATGAAATCTATGTTTTAGATTCTGGAAGCCATATCATAGAGATTTATGATAAAGATGGGAAATATTTAAGATCATTTGGAAGAATGGGAGGAGCTGATGGAGAATTTATGTATCCACTTTCTATTACAATTGGGAGTGATAAGTGGTCTTATGTCACTGATTATAATGCAAGAGTTCAGGTTTTTGATGAGAATGGAATATTCAAATTTAAATTTGGTGGAATTGGTTCTGGTGATGGTCAATTCACAAAAACCTCCTCTATCTCTTTAGATAAATATGGACTTAGTGGATATGGTCCAAGAGGAATAATGGTTTTAGATGATGTATATAAAGTATTAGTTTGTGATACATTTGGAAATAGGGTTCATATTTTCGATAAAGGTGGAAAATTTATAAAAAGTTTTGGAAAAGAGATTTTATCTTATCCAGTTTCAATTTCAAGGTATAGTGAAGATGAGGTTGTAGTCTTAAGTGAAGGTGGAAGATTGGATTTCTTCACATTAGATGGTATTTATACAAGATCATTTGGAGAGCAGGGTGGGCCAATGCTAAGATTTAATACGATAAATTTCAATGAAGATTTTTATAAGAAAGATTATGGAAAATTTTTAAAACCATCTTCAGTTTATGTAAAAGATAGAACAATATACGTTGTTGATACCTTTAACCATAGAATTCAGGTTTTTAAATTTCCTCAAATTGAGTTGAATAAAAATAAATTTGATTTTGGAGAGATAGATAAAGGTGATGTTTTAAAATTTAATTTTACTGTTAAAGGAAAAGGTAAAATTATATCACCTGATTATATTAAACTAAATAAATATGAGTTTGATGGAGAAGAAGAGATTGAAGGTAAAATTGATACCAACAATTTTACAGAGGGAGAAAAAATAGTTGATAAGTTAAGAATTTATTCATTTGATGATTATAAAGAGGTAGAAATAATATTCTCAATCAAAAAAGATACAACTCCACCTGAAATAATCTTTAATATAGAAAATAATTTGATAACTAATAAAAAAGAGATTTTTATTGAAGGTAAGACAGAGAAAGATGCTAAAGTTTTGTTTGAAAATAAAGAGATTAAGATGAATGAAGATGGCTCGTTTAAAGTTCTGGTTCAGCTTAATGAAGGTGATAATTTATTCAAATTTACATCAATAGATAAGTTTCAGAATAGAAGAGATTACACATTGAAAATAACAAGGGATACTACACCTCCAACACTATCATTGAATATTCCATCTGTATATAAAGTTACAACAGAGACATTCACAGTTTCTGGAAAAACAGAGAAAGATGTTAAATTAATCATAAATAATATCGAGGTAAAACCAAGAGAAGATGGAACCTTCTTTAAAGATTTTCCACTTTCTTTAGGGTATAACAAGTTTGAAATTAAAGCAGTTGATTTAGCGGGAAATGAAACAAAACTAACAAGGGTTATCTATAGAATTGAAAAGAAAGAGATTTTTCTTTATGTTGGAAAAACAACTGCTTTTGTAAACGGAAAAGAGGTAAAACTTGACGCATCTCCATTTATAAGAAATGGAAGAACTTATGTTCCACTAAGGTTCATATCTGAATCAATTGGTGGATTTGTGATTTGGGAGGGAAATGAGAAAAAAGTTATGATAACTTTATATGATACCTCTCTTACAATGTGGGTTAATAAATTAAATTATTATGTTAATTCTATCCCTTATTTGATGGATTCTCCACCACTTTTACTTCCACCAGGTAGAGTTTTTGTTCCAATCAGAGTAGTATCAGAATCTCTTGGTGCAAATGTTTTGTGGGATGAAAAAGAGAAAAAGGTCACTATTCTATATCCAAAATAAAAATGAATGATTTTGATGAGGATGAAGTAGCTAAAAAATTAAGAAAACTTGAATAATTAAATGAACTTATAGTAGAGTTGAGAAAAAGTTATTTAAAATCTTTAAATCCTAATTTAAGTGAAGAAGAAATTAATAAATTGATTCCTGAATGGAAACTAAAAAGAAATCTTTAAGAGATAAATTAATTGAAATCATTAAATTTTTAAATCAAAATAGAAATTATAAGATTTTCTTTAATTAAATAATATTAACTAATCTTCAAAGATAATTTTTCTTTCAAATTCATAGTTTTCTTTAGAATCAGAAGCATGGACAAGGTCTTCAGTTAATCCTATTGCCAAATCACCTCTAATTGAACCCATCTCTCTTTCCTCAGGTTTTGTTGCACCAATTAATTTTCTCATTAGATATATTGCATTTTCCCCTTCAACCTCTATTGAAAGAATGGGACCAGAAATCATAAAATTTATTAAGTCATTAAAAAAAATTTTATCATTATGAACTTCATAAAATCTCATAGCCTTTTCTTTTGAAAGAAATTCAAATTTCATATTAACAATTTTAAACCCCTTCATTTCAATTCTTTTGATTATTTCACCTACAAGGTTTCTTTTAAATGCATCAGGTTTTAAAATTAAAAGTGTTTTTTCCATTCATTACCTCCAAATTATAAAATTTAATATATAATTGCCTTTGAATAAACAAGTGATAAAACTTCTCCACCATTATTTTCAATCAATTTCTCACACTCTTTCAATGTTGAACCAGTTGTATAAACATCATCAACTATTAAAATTCTTTTGTCTTTAATAAGATTTTTATAATCCCTTCTTAAAGAGAATGCTCCAATTGGATTGACATTTCTTTCCTGAATAGTCAGTGTTACCTGACTTTTTATTCTTTTAATTTTTGTTATCAATTCTAAATATCTTATATTTTTCTTTTTTGATAAATCTTTCGAAAAAACTTCAAGATGTTCTGGAATATACGATAAAAATTTAAGTGACGGAACTGCGACTATATAATCAATTTTTTCATTATCTAATAAAAAAAGTGATTCATCTATCAAATAGGGGATTAAAGAAAAATATTTTCTATTTTTTAAAAATTCTATCAACTTTTCACCATTATTTTTATATATTGATAGATAGAATAATTTATTGTTTAAATGAGTTTTTGATTCACCCCTAACAAAAATATTAGTTTGGCATTTTATACAGATAGAACCCTCTTTCTCTTTTCCACAAAAAAGACACTCATTTGGAAAAATAAACGGTAATAAATCAAATAGGTTCATTCTTTAAAAATCTTCCCAAAATATCATATCCTTTGTTTACTCTATTGATAAATTCATTTTTCTTTTCAGATAGTAATTTTGAAACCTCTTCTCTTTTTTCAAAATTGACATTAAATACCTCAATCCAATTTTCAATTGTATTGTCAGGTAAAATATAATTTTCAATTTTTATCTCATCAATCATATTTTTTACTTTAATATCATAAATTAATCCTATAAATGGTGTTTCAGTTAATATAGAAAATATTACTGAGTGATATCTTGTTCCAATTAAAAACTTTGAAGTTGCTATTTTTTCAATAATATCAATGGGATTTAAACTATAAAAATATTCTAATTTTAAAAAATTTGCCAACTCTATCTCCTCTTTTGAAAATACAATAAATTCCAATTTTGAATCAATCCTTTCTCTTAATCTATCAATAAAATTTTTAAATTTATCCAAGTTAAGATTTTTAAAATGTCTTAAAGAGATTAAAATTAAATCTTCTCTATTCTTTTTTTGAAAGTTTAAAGTAAAAGAAGAGTCAGATGATAAAAATCTATTATTTAAATCAGGAAAAAAATTAAAAGAATATTCATCTCTAAAAATTAAAAGATTACATTTTTTTAAAGTTTTATATAGTAGATTTTTTGAAGTTTCCCTTTTTATTGGTCCGATCCCGATATTCAATAAAATCACTTTTTTATTTAAATTTTTCATCAAATTTATTAAAGACAAATAATAGATTAAACTTCTGAAGCTTGTAGAATCCTGTAAAATTCCACCACCTCCAAGAATAAAATTTTTAAATTCATTTCTTAAATTTATTATTTTCAGAATATTGTATCTATTTATAGATTCCTCATTAAAAATTTTTTCGCCTTTATTAGTTAAAATAATTGGCTTATAACCTTCTTTCTTTAGAAAATTTATTTCTGAAAGAAGTATTGCATCATCACCAATATTTTCAAATCCAAAATAACCACCTAAAAGTATTTTTTCCATCTCTCAATAAAAAGTTTATTTAAAAAGTTAAAAATTTTTAATACTCTAAAAATTCTTTTTGGTTCAATTATCACCCTGTATAACCATTCTAATCCAAGATTTTGAACTAATTTTGGTGCTCTTTTTTTCTTTCCAGCCCATATATCGAGAGTTCCTCCAACTCCTATGCATACACCTATATTTTTAAATTTTTCTCTATTATTCCATATCCATATTTCTTGCTTCCCAGAACCCATTCCAACAAGCAAAATATCTGGCTCAATTTTTTGGATCTCATCAACAATTATTCTTTCTTCGTCCTCATTAAAATAGCCATTATATGTCATAGATATATTTAAATTTGGGAAAATTTTCTTTAAATTTTCCTTTGCGCCTTCTGCCACTCCCTCCTTACCACCTATCAAAACTATTTTATAGCCTTTTTCATTTGAAATTTCTAAAAGTTTATATGATAAATCAATTCCAGGAATCCTTTCAGGAAGTTTATCACCCAATATTTTTGATGCGAAGATTATTCCTATACCATCGGGTATAACCAAATCTGCATTTTTTATTACATCAAGAAATATTTTATTTTCAAGAGCCTTTGTTGCATTTTCTGAATTTATTGTAACAATTAAATGGAATTTCTTTTCATTTATAAAATCTATAATTCTTTCCAATGATTCCTTTTCTGTTATTTTATCAACAGGTATTCCTAAAATGTCAACTCTTTCCAATTTTAAGCCTCTCTTTAAAAACCAATATCATAAAATTAAAAAGCTGAGTAACTCTTGGAAATCTTTTTCTTGGTTCTAAAATAAATCTATAAAGCCATTCTAATCCGAGTTTTCTTATTAAATAAGGTGCTCTTTTAAGTTTTCCAGAAAAAACATCAAAACTTCCGCCAACACCCATAAAAATTTTTGCATCTATTTTGTCAAAATTATCATAAATAAAATACTCCTGTTTTGGACTACCCATTGCAACAAAAAGAATATCAAATTTTTTATCTTTTAAATCTTCTAAAACTTCATTTTCCTCTTTAAAAAAACCATTATGATAACCTGCGATTTTAATTCCTGGATACTCTTTCTCTATTCTTTCAATCACTTTTTTAAGAATCTCTTCTTGTGTTCCAAGAAAATATATTGATAATCTATTTTCATTTGCGTAATCAAGGAGGGCCTCAAACATATCTATTCCAGTTATTCTTTCTTTAAGTTGAATCTTTAAAATTTTTGAAGCAAAGATGATGCCATATCCATCAGGAAGAAGTAGATTTGAATTTAATAAAATTTCTCTTAATTTATCATCTTTAAAGCTTTTCATTATTTTTTCAGGATTGATAGGTGTGATTATTGCTTTTCTGCCTTCATTTATAAACTCTACTATTTTCTTTTTTGTTTCATCAAAACTCAAATTTTCTAATCTATAGCCAAATAGAGATTCCATTTAACTTAGTTTAGCAGACTAATATCAACATTTCAACAATTTATAAACCAAGAAGTAGTGTACAAGATGCCTGGCACCCTGTACACTAAAAAGTGAAAGAAGATAAGAAAAATTTATTTTAATTACATGAGATTCTTAAAAAATAATAATAGATATTAATTTATTTTTTTAAAGGAATATTCAAATACCATACCACCACTTTTTGGACATTTATAATTTAATATTTATATAAATCTATATTTATCTAAAATAATCAATTTTTTAATTTAAAATATTTATGAGGAAGGATATGTGATTGTTATACTTTTTGTTGCTCCATTCCAGTCAACTTTACATCCTAAATTTTCTGCAACAAATCTAACGGGTAACATTGTCCTTCCACTAATTATCATTGGGAACAACTTTAGAATTATCCGGATCAATAAATTTGTAATTACCATTAACTTTTGCAATATTTTTTCCTATCCATAATTCAATTGTTGTATTCTTTAATGTAACAGTAACTTTCTTTTCATTTTCATCCCAACCAACTGATGCACCAAGTGGTTCTGCAACCCACCTTATAGGAAGAAGCGTTCTGCCCTCAACTATCTGAGGTGGAACATCTATTTCTTGAGGGACATCATTTACATACATAAATAGATTCCCTATTTGAAGTTTAAGCATTATTCTTTTTATATATTTCACTGTGAATTCTCTTGTTATTTTATTTTCTGCTTTATCTACTGCTTCAAATATTATTTTATTATATCCTTCATTTAAGAAAAGATTATAAGTAAACGAATTATCAGAAGTAATGGCAACATTAACTCCATTTATCTTTAAATTTTCTATACCTGACAGATTATCTTTTAATTTTCCATTTATTGATAATTTTAAATCGTAAACTTCATTAGGTAATGATACAAGAATTTCAGGAGGAGTTATATCAAGATAAACTGTTAACGTTTTTTCTATCTTATTTCCTGCTTTATCTATTGTAACTATATAAAAAGTATTAATACCTTGATTTAGGTTAACATTAAAAATAAATTCGCCTGTTGAAGTTATTTGAACATTAGAACTGTTTATTGTTAGTTTATCTATTCCAGATTCTGAATCAGAAACTGAACCAGTTATATTTATAGAATTTTTATTTATAAGCATACCATCAGTTGGATATGTAACTATTAAATTTGGGGGTGTTGTATCTTTTAATGGAACTAAAATACTTACTCTATTTGATGGTTCTGAATAATTTTTATCTGTATCAAATGCTTTTATATAATAGTAATATGTTTTACCAGGAGTTACATTTGTATCTTTATATGTAGTAATTGATGAATCAACACTATCAATTAATACCTCATTTCCTTCTAATTCTCCTCTATAAATTTCATATCCTTTTATTGGATATGTTCCCTCTTTTGAAGGATTCCAACTTAAATATGGTAGATTATCAATTAACTTAATAGATAAAGTTGGAGATCCTGGATAAGTAATAACTTTTTGAATAATTTTAAATACTCCGGCTCCACCAGTACCTGCTAATATTATCTGAGTATTTTTTGGGTCAATTGCAATGGAAGTAATATGAAGATTTGTTAATCCATTATTGATTGCATTCCAATTTGCACCACCATCTGTTGATTTGAATACACCACTACCAATTGTTCCTGCATATATAATTTCACTATCTTTTGGGTCAATTGTAAGAGTTAAAACATCACTATTTGCTAATCCATTATTTATCTCACTCCAATTTGCACCACCATCTGTTGATTTGAATACTCTTCCATATGTTCCTGCATATATTATTTCTCTGTTTTTTGGATCAACTGCAAGGGAGTAAATCCAAATATCTGTTAATCCATTATTTATCTCACTCCAATTAGATCCATCATCTGTTGATTTAAATAATCTACCATCATTTGTTACTGCATATATTATCTCACTGTTTTTCGGATCAATAGCAAGAGATTTAACATAAGTATTTGTTAATCCATTATTGATTGCATTCCAATTTGCACCACCATCTGTTGATTTGAATACTCCTCCATGTATTCCTGCATATATTATTTCACTGTTTTTCGGATCAATTGTAAGGAAATGAACCCAATTTTTTTTTAATCCATTATTTATCTCACTCCAATTTGCACCACCATCTGTTGATTTAAATACTCCTCCACCATCTGTTCCTGCATATATTATCTGGGTATTATCTGGGTCAATTGCAATGGAGGTAATATGAAGATTTGTTAATCCATTATTTATCTCATACCATGATGAACCACCATTTGTTGATTTAAATAATCCTCCTTTATATGTTCCTGCATATATTATCTGAGTATTATCTGGGTCAATTGCAATAGAGATAACATATCCCATATATAAATTATTGTTTACTGGATTCCATTTATTATATGTAATATTTATTATTAAATAGTTTGATTCGTTAGAAACAATAGTTTCACCTATTGATGGATTATAGTTTGAAACTTTAATCTTACAATTTGTTGAACATATATTTGGAATATCCCATGCTATTGAATTAACATTTAAATCAAGATTTGTTATAGAATCATACCAACTATTTCCATCATAGAACATTATCATAATCTTTCCTTCTGTTAGATTATTAGATGTCCATTTAATATTTACTATATCTCCACCATAAAGTGTTTCTCCTCCTGTTGGATATGTTATTTTAATTGAAGGGTTTTGAACTTTAATATTTTTAACTCTTTTAATTTCAATCAGTATAATTGAAACTAAAAGAGTAATTAATAAAATAAAAACTAAAATTTTTTTACTCATTTTTAATGCCTCTTTTTTATTTTTTTTACTTTATATAAATGATAATACCTTATAATTTTTTTTCAATAAATATGTAATTACAAAATGTCAATTCTACTAATATATAGCTAAATTTGAATTAATTTTTAAAAGTAGTGTACAAAGTAGATTGTCTACTCTGTACACTAAAGACTAAAAGGATAAGAAAAAAATTCAACATTACTATGAATTTATTGGGGAAGAAAAAATTTAATATTATTAAGAATTTATTAGAAAAAATACTTCAAATATTATATTTTATTTATGTTATAATACTTTAAGAGTGATTAAGGAGGAGAATCTTTTGACCAATGAATTAATTGAAGCTATTGAGGAATTTGAGAAACTTAAAGGAATTCCAAAAGAGATGATTATATCATCTCTTGAAGATGCTATTAGAATTGCGTATAAAAAAAAATTCCCAAATAGCGGAGAAATATTTGTCAACATAAATAAAGAAACAGGTGAGATAAAGATTTTTAGAAGAGCAAAAGTTGTTGAGAATGCTCATAGTGTAAAAGAGATTTCTATAAAAGATGCAAAAAATATAAAAGATAATGCTCAGATTGATGAAACAATTGATGTAGAAATTTTACCTGATAAACTTGGATTTGTTGCAATGCAAGTTGCAAAACAAATTCTCGTACAAAAAATTGTTTCATTAGAAAGAGATGTTATCTATGATGAGTTTAAAGATAAAATAGGTAAAGTTTTGACAGGAAAAGTTTCAAGAATAATTGGAAGTAATATTTATGTGAAACTTGAAAAAGGAGAAGGAAGAATTCCTCAAGGTCTAAGAATACCCAGCGAAGAATATTATGTTGGAAAAGAGTTAAAGGTATATGTTTTAGATGTTTTAAAAACATCAAGAGGTCCTGATATTATTTTATCAAGAATCGATGCTAACCTTCTAAAATATCTTCTTCAAAGAGAGATTCCCGAGATTAATGATGGAATTGTTGAAATAAAAGGAATAGTTAGAGAACCTGGAAAAAGAGCCAAAGTTGCTGTTCATTCGTATAAAAGTGATGTTGACCCAGTTGGCGCTTGTATTGGAACAAAAGGTGTAAGGATAACAAATATCTCAAAAGAACTTTCAAATGAAAAAATTGATATTGTGAGATGGTCAGACAATCCAAAAGAATATATAAAATATGCTTTATCTCCTGCTAAAATCAGTAGAGTTGAAATTTTTGATAAAAAAGCAGTTGTTTATCTTCCAGCGGATCAGATACCTTTAGCCATTGGTAAAGAGGGAATTAATGTGAAACTCGCATCAAAATTGACAGGATATTCAATAGAACTAAAATGAAAAAAGTATTAAGAAGATGCGTTTATTGCAAAAAAGTTGGTAGTAAAGATGAATTCTTAAGAATTGTGAGATTAAAAAATGGAAATATAATATTTGATAATGAATATAAATATTTTGGAAGAAGTGTTTATATCTGTAAAAATAAAAATTGTATAAATAATGCTTTTTCAAAAAAGAAAATTGAAAAAGGTTTAAAGGTTACTAATATACCTCAAGATTTAAAAGAAAATCTTAAGAGTAAATTAATTGAAAGCATAGAAGAGGTGATGAATGAAAAAATATAGAGTTTTCTCTTTGGCAAATGAAATCGGAATTTCTACAACTGAGTTGATAAAATATCTTAAGGAGTTAGGAATTGAAGTTAAAGGTAATTTATCAACAATTGATGAAGAAAATGCAAATATTGTGAAAGATCTTGTCTTAAAAGATAAAGAAAGCATAACAAAGAGAGAGAAAGAAGTAAAAGGAAACATAAAAATTGTTGAGATTTGTAAGCATTTAAATATAAGTTTTAAATTTCTAAGACCATATATTTTAAAATGGGGTCTGGTAAAAGAAGATATTAATGAAGAAATTCCATTTCCTGTTGCTGCAAGAATATGCAATTCTTTTAAAAAACCTATAACAGATATATTACCACCTTTACCCAAAAATTATAAAGCAAGACCTCCTATAGTTACAGTGATGGGTCATATAGATCATGGTAAGACAACACTACTTGATTCTATAAGAAAAACAAACATAGCACTGAGAGAAAAAGGTGGTATAACACAAAAAATTGGTGCAAGTGAAATTGAATATGAAGGAAAAAAAATAATATTCATTGATACGCCAGGTCATGAAGCATTCACTGAGATGAGAATAAGGGGATCTTTTGTGACAGATATAGTAGTTCTTGTTGTTGCTGCAGATGAAGGAGCAAAAGAGCAGACAATAGAGGCTCTTAATCACGCAAAGGCAGCAAATGTTCCAATAATTGTAGCAGTTAATAAAATTGATAAAGAAGGAGCTGATCCAGATAAAGTAAGACAACAGATGGCAAATTATAATTTGTTGCCTGAAGAGTGGGGTGGAGAAACGATATTTGTAAACACATCAGCAAAAACAGGAATCGGAATAAATGAACTTCTTGAAAGTATTATTTTAATTTCAGAGATTGAAGAGTTGTCAAAATCTGATGAAAAAAGACCAGGTGGTACTGTAATAGAAGCAAAATTAGATCCAAGAGTTGGACCAACTGCTAATTTAATTTTACAAGCTGGAGAGTTGAAATGTGGAGATTGGATTATGGTTGGAGAAACATATGGAAAAGTTAGGATGCTAACAACTGTAAATCAAAAGCAGGTGAAAGAGGTAGAAGCTACAGCTCCAGTTGAGATTATAGGTTTAAAAGACACTCCTCTTCCTGGAGAAATTTTGATTGGTTATAAATCTGAAGAGCAAATCAAGGAGAAGATTGAAAAGTTAGAGGTGGCAAAGAAAGAGAAAAAACAAGAAAAACCAATTTCACTTGATGATTTATTTGAAAAACTCGAAGAAGAGAAAAAACTAAATTTAATTCTAAAAGCTGATACATATGGCTCTCTTGAAGCTATAAAATCCGTCATAAATTCTCTTGATACAGGAGATATTAAGATTGAATTTGTACATACAGGTGTTGGAAGTATTAACGAATCAGATATACTCCTTGCCACTGCATCAAACGCAATAATTTTAGGCTTTAATACAAAAGAAAATCCGATGGTAAAAAAAATCCCAGAGAGATCAAGAGTGAAAGTTTTTCTTTTTGATTTAATATATGAACTACAAGAATGGGTCGTGAGATTTGTAAAAGGTATGGTAAAACCAGAATTTGTTGAGAATACAATTGGGAAAGCTGAAGTTAAAAAAGTTTTTGATATTGGTGGGTTAGGTCTTGTTGCAGGTTCTATAGTTAGAGAAGGAAAAATAGTAAGAGATGCTAATGCAAAAGTTTTTAGAGGAAGTAAATTAATTGGAGAAGGTAGGGTCTCTTCTTTAAAAAGATTTAAAGACGATGTTAAAGAGGTTTTAGAAGGATATGAATGTGGTATAAGAGTTGAAGGTGTTAAAGAGATCAATGAGGGAGACATTATAGAGGTTTATGAATTAAAAGAAAAGGGGTCATAAATGTATTTTTCCTTAATAATATTTCAAATTGGAATACCAGGAGCAAAATCTTTAAAAGATAAAAGAAAAGTAACAACATCTGTTATTAATAAATTAAAAAATAGATTCAATATTGCAATTGCAGAAGATAGAGATAATGAAAAAATTGAAGTTTCAAAAATTTATTTGTTATCTTTAAATACAAATAGAAGAGAACTTGATTCCACGGTTTCTAAATTAGAAAATTTTTTATCAAATTTACCAGACGCAGTTCTTCTTTCTTTTGAACACAATGAAGATTTCATAAGTAGTGAAGAGTATATTTAAAAATGATTGAAAAGTTTGAAATAATTAAAAATAATCCAATAATAAAGGCATTCATAGAAAGATCAGATAAATATTTGGAAGCCTTGGGATACACAGAACATGGATTCAGACATGTTCTACTTGTCTCTGATATAAGTGAGAATATTCTAAAAAGGTTAGGTTATTCAGAAAAGGAACAGTTACTCGCAAAAATTGCAGCTTATCTCCATGATATTGGAAATTTTCTTGGAAGAGAGAATCATACAATATCAGGAGCCATAATTGCTTATACTATTTTAAAAGATATGGATTATTCTCCAGAGGATATCTCATTAATAATGGAAGCAATAAGTAATCATGACGATAAAACAGGTTTTATATCAAACCCAATTACTGCTGCTGTTGTTCTTGCTGATAAATCTGATGCTCATAGATCAAGAGTAAGAACAAAGCCAGAGAATTTTGATATTCATGATAAAGTGAATTATGCTGTTGAAAAATCTTTTTTAAGAGTGAATGAAAAGAGTAAAGAGATCACTCTTGAATTAACAATAGATACTGAAATATCAAAACCGATGGAATATTTTGAAATTTTTTTATCAAGAATGGTTATGTGTAGAAATGCTTCTAAAATTTTAAATTGTGAATTTCATCTTGATATTAATGGATCAAGGCTTCTTTAATCTTTCACAAAAATAAATTCTACAAGCTTCGGGTCTATCTCTCCAAATTGAGCACATATCAAACTCATTTAAATATACGCAAGAACCATCTTCTTTCCTTTTTAAAAAATATCCTGCTTCAATTTTTTCATTTTCAAAATTAAATATAGATTCAAAAACCATTTCATATCTCTTACTTTTGACCTCATCATCACTTAATGGAACAAAATTTTCTTTGCAACAAGGGGCATCACAAAAAAGACATAAATTACTAACAATTTCTCTTTTTTTAAATATATCTTTATTTTTAATTTTTTTCATATAATAATTATAATATATGGAAGATTTAACAAAGCAATCACAGATTTTTTTAGAGAATATCTCAGATATGGATAAAAAAGATAAGATTATAATTTTAACCCATGTTGATTCTGATGGAGTTTCATCAGGTGTTTTATTATATAAAGTTTTAACTAATAAAGGTTATAAAAATATAGATATAATCTATCCTGGAAAAGGAGAAAATGGATATTCTGAGAGAATTAAAAATTTAATAACTTCATCTAAAATAGATTTTTTATTTTTTATGGATTTAGGTTCATATCCAGAGAATTTTGATAATATAAGAAAAATAATTTTAATTGACCATCATAAACCAGAAGGAATCCCAAATAATGGAGTCCTTTTATCATCATTTCCACCACCTCCATATATATCAACTTCATACCTTGCTTATCTATTGCTGAAAGAAATTAACTATAATCCAAAAGATTATTTGGGTTTGATAGGTGAAGTTGGAGATTATGGGTTAGAAGTTGATGCTCCATATTTTAAAGAACTGATTAAAAAATATAAAAAGAAAAATATTTCTCTTGTTTCATCTCTTATAAATTCTGCAAGAAGAGTGAAAGAGTTTGATATTGAAACCTCTTTAAAATATCTTATAAATTCTGAGAATTTTGAAGATTTATTTATTGATTCAGAATATATGAAAAAACTCTTATATTATAAAGATGTAATAAAAGAAGATGTTGATAAATGGAAGAGAACAAAGCCAAAATTTATAAAAAATATTGCAATAATAGAGATTAATTCACCAAATTTAATACATCCATTAATAGCTCAAATATGGAGAAATGTTCTTGAAAAATATATTATTATATGTGCAAATTTTGGATATCTGAAAGACAAAGTCTCTTTTTCTATAAGAACTAACCTTGATATATCTCTATTATCATTTTTAAGAAAATATCTTAAGCCAAGTATAGAAGAGGATCTTGGATTTGGGCATGAGAGAGCAACAGGTGGAATTATAGATTTAGAAAAATGGTTTGATTTGATTAAAAAAATTGAAAATGATAATATAGAAAACAATGAGACTTGATATTAGAAAAGATTTGAGAGGAATATATAATTATTTATTAAATGAAGATATAAAAAGTTATTTTTTATCTAAAGAATTTAATGAATTTTGTGAGAAAAATTTAGATATTAAAGAGATATGGAGTGAAAGTGAAAGATATACTAACAATATGAATTTTTTACTTTTTTCATTCAGAGGTAAAAGTGAACTTATAGAAATATCATTTGGAATTTTTCTTGAAAAAATAACAAACTCAGGTAAGGAAAAATTTTTAGAAATAATTTTGAAAATCATAAAAGATTTTATGAAATTCAAAAATAGAGAATTTAATTTAAATGATATATATAAAAATATTAAAAATCTTAACTATACGATTGAAGAAATTACAGAAAAATTCTCAACCATATGATAGATTAGTGTATAAGTTACTTGGTCCCATGTATACTAAAATTAAATAACAAATATATAATAGTGATTGAATGTTGTGATAAATTATGTTAATATTTTATCTTGAATTTATATTATTTTTCTGATATAAATTTTAGTTTAAAAGAATTTTCTTTAGGAGGTAGAAGGTGTTAGCTATTGTAGAAGTTGGTGGAAAACAATATTTAGTAAAAGAAGGCGATACAATTAGAGTAGAAAAAATAAAAGGAGATATTGGTAGTGATTTTACAATAAATAATGTTCTTTTTTTAAAAAATGATGGTGATATTTCCTTGGGAAGACCATATTTAACAGATGCGAAAGTTTTATGTAAAATATCTAATCAGATTAGAGAGAAAAAGATTAAAGTTTTTTACTATCATTCAAAAACAACCCACAAAAGGATGCTTGGTCACAGACAGCCAAAAACCATTTTAAAAGTGGAAAAAATTGAGTTAGGAGGTCAATATGGCTCGTAAAAAAGGTGGTAGTAAAGCCAAAAATGGAAGAGATTCAAATCCTAAATATTTAGGAGTTAAAACTTTTGAAGGAGAGTTTGTAAAACCTGGTTATATTATTGTTAGACAAAGAGGAACAAAAATTCATCCAGGTATTAATACATCAATGGGNAATGATTATACAATATTTTCACTAACTGAAGGTTATGTAAAATTTGAAAANTATAGAGGGAAAAAAAGAGTAAGTGTATACTCTCAAAAANTATAACAAAAAATATTCTTTTGATTTNGCAGAAATTTACTGTAAAGCTGGGGATGGAGGAGATGGAATAATAGCCTTTAGAAGAGAAAAATATGTNCCCATGGGTGGTCCATCAGGCGGTGANGGTGGNAGAGGCGGAAATATAATTTTAAAGGTNAACAAAAATTTAAACACTCTTACAAAATTTAAATATAATAACATATTTAAAGCAGAAGATGGAAAAAATGGTGAGGGGGATAATAAAAAAGGTAAAGATGGAAAAGATTTGTATATAGAAGTTCCACCCGGGATTTTGGTCTGGGATTATGAAACTAAAGAACTGATATGTGATTTGACTGAAGATAATGAAGAGTTTGTTCTTTGTAAAGGGGGTAGAGGAGGAAGAGGTAACAGTAGTTTTAAAACTCCAACAGATAGAGCTCCGAGAATTAGAGAACTTGGTGAAAAGGGTGAAGAGAGAAGAGTTATCTTAGAATTAAAAATAATAGGTGATGGAGCTCTTGTAGGTTATCCAAATGCCGGTAAATCAACAATTTTAACTAAAATCAGTAATGCTAAACCTAAAATAGAACCATATCCGTTTACAACTTTAACACCTGTGATTGGTGAAGTGAGAATAGATGACAAAAAAAGCATAACAATTGTTGATATGCCTGGAATAATAGATGGTGCATCTTCTGGTAAAGGTCTTGGTTTAGAATTTTTAAGACACATCCAAAGAACATATTTTCTTATTTTTGTTATTGATATTTCTATTGAAGCTGAATCAGCTATAAAACAGTTTGAAAGCTTAATAAATGAGATTGAAAATTATGATAAAGAGATTTTGAATAAATATTATTTTGTAATTTTGAATAAAATAGATTTACAAACACAGAATATGGAAGAGATTGAAAAATATTTCAAAGATAAAAATATTGATTTAATAAAAATTTCTGCATTAAAAGATATCAATATTGATAAATTATTTGANAAATTAAAAAATATTGATATTAAAAGAGAGACTCAGAAAATATCCATTCCAAAGAGATATAAAATTGAGGAGANAAAAAACAAGGAATTGATAGTTAGAAAAGAAGGAAATAAATTTATTGTTGAAAATGAAAAACTTGGGAGATTGATAAAAGGATTAGACCTTAATTCAAGATATGGTGTTGAAAAACTTCAAAAAATATCGAAAGAGTTTGATGTTGAGAAAATGTTAAAAGAAAAAGGAATTAAAAATGGTGATATAGTTGTAATTGAAGGAGTTGAATTTAAATATTATGAGTAAAGAATCTATCGGAATTATGGGTGGCTCTTTTAATCCAATACATATTGGACATCTTGTAATAGCAGAAGAAGCAAGAGTTAAATTTTCTTTATCCAAAGTTATATTTGTTCCAGTAGGTATTCCAGGTTATAGAAAAAAAATTAAACTTCTTGATCCGGAAAGAAGGTTTGTTATGACTCTCCTTGCCACAACATCAAACCCACATTTTTTTGTTTCAAGGATAGAGATAGATAGAACAGGTAAATGTTATACATATGATACTGTAGTTGAATTAAGAAAAATTTACCCAGAGGATAAATATAATATATTTTTTATAACAGGTGCTGATGCTGTTCTTAGTATTCTTACTTGGAAAAATCCAAAAGAACTTCTTTCAATGTGCTATTTTATTGCCGCCACAAGACCTGGTTATAATTTAAAGAAATTGAATGATAAATTAAAAAAAATATGTTTAGATTGTGAAACAAGAGTTTTTCCAATACAGGTTCCTGAACTCTCTATCTCATCAACAATGATAAGAGAGAGAATTAAAAAAAATGAGCCAATAAAATATTTAGTTCCTAAGGAGGTGGAAGATTATATTTATAAAAACGAGCTTTATAAAGAAGAAGATCCATGGGAAGAACAAAACAAAATAGAGTTTTAAAATTAATATATGAATCAATAAAAGAAAAAAAGGGTGATGAAATTTTATGTCTTGATGTAAGGAAAAATACATATCTTTTTGATTATCTTTTTATCTGCTCTGTTGATAGTGATATTCAAGCCCGAGCAATTGTTGATAATATTTATACAAAATTGAAAAGTGAGTTTAAAAGAAAACCAAACAGTATTGATGGAGAAGACAAGGGTAGTTGGGTTGTTATGGATTATGGTGACATTGTAATTCATATTTTCAACAGTATTAAAAGAATGTTTTATAATCTTGAAAATATATGGATAGATTCAAAAGTAATGGATTTAGAAGATTAACCTATTTTTTTATTTTATCTATAATAGTTTTTCTATCTCTTTCCTGCTCAAATTATAAAAAAGTTAAAATTGAAATTGTAGATTCAAATAATGTTAAGTTAGATGATTATGAAATTTCGATTGTTGGATATCTTGACAAAAAAATAGAAAATGGTGAAGAGNTAGTTTTAAATTTAAAAAAACAGGAGTATTTAATCAGAGTTTTTAAAGATAACTATTTTCCATATCAAGNNACATTTGATATTAATAATTTAAATGAAATTNTCATAAANATTAGAAANATAGATGAGGGAATTGAAGAGATAAATCAAAAATTATTGATTGAACTTNAAAATTTAAAAAGNTATTATGTTGATTTTTCTGGTAANATTGATANTGAANATATAAGTTTTAATGCTTTTTTTGATTTTAACAACAACACNATAAAGGTGAATTCAAAAATTTTGAATAAGGAAATTGTTATAAACAAAATTGATTCGAAATATGTTTATAACAACAATGATTTACCAGAAGAGACACAAAAATATTTTGGAGAGATAGTAAAAATAATAGAGGATTCTGTCATCTTTATTAAGGACCTTCCATTAAAAATTGAGAATAAAAATTATAAATCATCAAATGGAAATATAATAGTTGAATTTGAGGATAAAAATGTTAACTTAGAAATTTACGGTTTTGTTATTCTTGATGGTTTTAACCTTAGTTTTAAAAATGAATCCTTTCATATAAAAACAGTGGATGAAATGAAAAGAGAAAGTGAAATATATTTATATTTTTATCTTAAATAGATGGATGAAATTCTGTTACCAGAATTAGAAGATATCAATTACTCAATTTTTAAATCAATAAAAAATAGGAAATCAGTAAGAGATTACAAAAAAATACCCTTGACTTTAAAAGAAGTATCATATCTTTTATGGTCTGCTAAATCAGTTCCTTCTGCTGGAGGATTATATCCTTTAAAATTTTATCTATTTTCGAAAAATGTTATAGATTTGGATATAGGTTTTTATATGTATGAATATAATCAAAATAAATTAATAAAAATTTTTGAAAAGGATATATCAAATGAAATTTATGAAGCTTCTTTTAATCAAGATTGTATAAAAAAATCTTCAATTTTAATATTTATTTGTGCTGATTTTAATATTACAAAAAGAAGATATGGTGAAAGAAGCATTAGATATGTTTACAATGAAGCAGGACACTCTTCACAAAATATTTATTTAATAGCAACTGCATTAAATTTAGGAACAGTTGCTGTAGGAGCTTTTAATGATTTAAA
>JGI11944J13513_1000845_pt1 | contig 27207 bp, 24 predicted proteins | sample TerdegcoTASludge_FD_13513 | JGI IMG/M metagenome (IMG submission 13513) | reverse complement strand
ATTTTTAAATTATATAAGAAATGTTTTAATAGTAACAAATTAAAAATTAAATGGAAATGATATTGGAGGGAAAAAATGAATAAGATATCTATTTTTTTAGTAGCCATTTTTACTTTGGCTATTTTTGTAGGATGTACGAGTAATAACAAAATAGAACAAACTCCACTAACTCAGGCCGTTCCTAACATTCTCATAACCTCCCCAGCTAATGGCGCTACTTTGCCGCAAGGTGATATTAAAGTTACAGTGCAAGTGAATAATTTTAGTCTAGTTGAAAAATCAGTCAATAATAAAAATGAAGGCCATATACATTACTATCTAGATGTAGAACCACCTACCCAATCGGGAGTTCCAGCAGTTCCTCCAAGTGGTTCATATGTTACATCTACTGAAACAAGTCATACTTGGCCAAATGTTTCACCTGGTACTCACACAGTTGCTGTTCAACTTGTTAATGTAAATCATACCCCTCTAGAGCCTCCAGTAATTGCTAAAATCACTGTGAATGTAAAAGCTGCAGAAAACCCTGTAGAAACACCGAAAGATACTAATGAGCCTACAACTACATGGAAAGCTGATGGCATAATATCCCAAAATGAATATAAAAACAATAAAGAATTTGGAAGGGTGTCCATTTTCTGGACCAATGATAATGAATACCTATACATGGCAATAAAGGGTCAAACATCAGGATGGATTTCTATAGGATTTGAGCCTACAGATGCCATGAAAGACGCAGATATGGTATTTGGATGGGTTAGTAACAACATTCCAACTGTCTTAGATTTATATTCAATCGGTACTTTTGGACCACACCCACCAGATCAAGATTTAGGAGGAAGAAACGATCTGATTGAAACAGGAGGTAGTGAATCTGGAGGAATGACATTCATTGAATTCAAACGTAAATTAAACACAGGAGACAAATATGACAAAGTATTCACCAAAGGGCAGAACATTAATCTGATTTGGGGAGTAGGATCTTCTGATTCCCTAAATTCTCCGCACAGTAGCAAAGGTGGAGGAACTATAACCTTAGATTAATTTTTTATTTTTATTTTCTAAGAGTAATTTAGAATAGCTAGATATAGAAATATTTTTTTATATTAATCTTAATCTTTTAAAATTTATAATAAAGTGAACAATGACTAGTATTCCCAATACAGTTCCTATTCGATCATGTTTATAATTAAGCCAATAATTTGAAAAATAAATTCCATTGTTTGCGAAGAATATCGTAACTTCTTTAAATTTTATAACGCCAGAAACAAACTAATAAAAAAGTGGTTATTAATCCCATATCGACTAAATAACTAAATTCAGCTTTTTTCAAAAGTATCAAATAATTAAAATTATAATATTATCTTTTAAGATACATTTTTTTTATGAATATTGGCTCCTTAGGAACGTCTTGATGAAATCCTTTTGTTGTTGTAGGAACAGCTTTGATTTTGTCTATTACTTCAGTTCCTTTGATTACTTTTCCAAAAACGGCGTATCCAAAACCTTTGGGAGTTGTATTTACATGATCTAAGAAAGAGTTATCTGCAACGTTTATAAAGAATTGAGAAGTAGCACTGTCAACAATACTTGTTCTTGCCATTGCTATAGTATATTTATTGTTTTTTAATCCATTTGTAGCTTCATTTTTTATTGGAGGATAAGTCATCTTTTCTTTCATGTTTTGATCCATTCCTCCCCCTTGGATCATAAAACCATCAATTACTCTGTGGAATATCAATCCATCATAAAATCCATCTTTTACATATCTTAAAAAATTTTCAACTGTTATGGGTGCTTTATTAGAATCTAATTCTATTTCAAAGTTTCCCAATGAAGTTTCAGTTACAACTATATCTACCATATACTCACCTAAAAAAGTAAAGAAATATCTGTTTAAAAGTATGATGTTAGATAAACTATTCCTATTCATTTTTGTAGATATATTTTTAAAATAGAATTTACCTAAAAATTTATGAAAAGATTGGGGATTGTTCTATGTGAAGTATTTGAAGAAGAAATGCTTCAATTATTATTAAAAAATGATATTTTTGATAGGATAATAATTGTAGATACTGAATCCTCAAAATATTTCCAAAAAATACTTGAACAAAAATTCCCTCCAGAAAAAATTAAAATTGCAAGAGAATTATGTTCTACAAGATTCTTGAAAAGAGAAAATCCAACTGAAATTATCTTGTATATACTACCTTTTTATTTACATACTAGCCCTCAACAAATTAAAGAACAGGTAGTTAATGCCTCCAAAGAAATTGAGAAACATATTGATAAATTAATCCTTTTCTATGGTCTTTGTGGTAACTCTTTAACAGATATCAAAGAGCTTCTTAAAAACAATAGACTTAAAGTCCCAGTTGCGATTCTATTGGATGAAAAGAAAGAAATTGTTGATGATTGTATTTGTGCATTATTAGGATCTAGGCAGGAATATTCAAAAGAATTATACAAAGAAGGCGGAACATGGTTTATGACAATAGGCTGGTCAAGACACTGGGATAAAATAGCAAAGGAAAGAGCAGAAATTTTAGGCCAAGAGCATATGGAACAATTGGCAAAAAAATTGGGAATACAAAAACTTGATGGACTTGAGAATCTTAAGTTAATATTCGATCATACTAAATACAAAAGACTTCTTGCATTAAAACTAGGATTTGAAGATAACTCAGAATATGAACATAAATGTGAAGATTTTGCTTCTAGTTTAGATCTTAGCCTATGTTATAGGAAAGGAACTTTAAAATTACTAGAAAATACTGTAATACAATCTATAAAAGAACTCTAATTAGCCAAACATGTAACTAAAAATAGCAGCAAGCATAACTAATGTCATAAAAGCGGAACTTAGCATTGGTGAACTTGTTTTTGTAAATTTATAAGAGCAATACACTCCAAAAGGTAATGTCAACAAAATAGAAATTGTGACTAAATTTGGTAGTGCCCATCCCATGAGCAGAACTGTGATAAAATAAATCAAAAATACTAAAAAATAGAAAAGGAAACGCGTATTCTCCTCCATCTTTACAACAAGCGTTAGTTTTCCTACAGATTTATCTGCAAATCTATCAGACCAGTGGACACCTAGAAGATTCACAAAAACCGCTAAAAAAATTGGAACTAGACTCAGTATTGAATTAATTGTTATGGTGCCCATCTGTGTAACATATCCTATTAATGTCATAAAAAATCCGCCCAAAATAGCATTGTCTAATTCCCCTAATCCTTTTCGCTCAAGTGCAAAAGGAGGCATTGAATAAATCCAGCCTCCAAAAAGTGCAGGTAAGACTATCCAAATCACGATTGAAGGTAAAATATCATAATAAATTGAGAAAAAGGTTAGAATCAAGGTAATAAGAAGAAAAAAGATGGCCGAGTATATAGCCCAATTTATCGGTATTATTCCAGAAGGCAATACACCACTGCCCCCAGAGTAGAGAGTTCTTCTAGTTAATCTATCTGTGTCAACATCAGCATATTCATCTGCATAATGTCCCATCATTGTCCCAGTCATAAGAACTATTAGACCAACGATTGCTTTTTTTATATCAAAAGTTGAAAGTTCATAGTAAGCCATTGATAAACCAACAAAATAAGCTATTAATCCTGCAATCAATACAAATGGTCTTCCCATCTTGAGCAATCCAAAAAACTGATCTTTTGTTAAAACCATATTATATCAGTGATGGATATGGAATTTGAAATATATTAATTTTATTAAAAAAAGATTTTTTAATTAAAATCCGTAGATAATTCTTAGTGCGGCTACAAATGCTAAAGAACCTACCCATATCATAAATGGTATTAGGAAACTACTTTTTGTGAAACAACTTAGTGAGGAAATGCCCATGATATCGCCTCTGTTACTTATATTATTTATGCATTACTAATATATAAATATTTCGATATTGATAAGCAACAATACTAAACATTATTGCTCAAATATACAAATACATCTAGATAAATTAATATTTAAGGTATTTATAAAAGTATGGGCAATAGATATATCGGCAAATAACGAATTTTTTTTACATAGCTTTATAAGTTTAGAATAATTGTTTCTATTGAGGTTGTAAAATGCTTAACGAAATATCATATTATCCACTCTTAGGTTATCCATTAATAGTATACATTGGTTTACTGGCTCTAATCTTATTTATAGCTGCTGCATCTGTGTCAACATTTTTAAAAGGCAATATTAAAAATCACTTTAAAATACATAGAAAATTAGCTGGGTTATCAATACTATTCGGAATAATACACGGATTACTTGCTCTTTTATCATATTTATAAAGACAGGTTATCCTCCAACAAGATCTAAGTTTATTTATTAATTTCATATCAAATTTTTTTAGACTATAAGAATTAGAGTAATTTATCTAAAATGTTATTTAGGATTATTTTTAATCACCACACTTGAAAAAGAGCCAATTCTTTTCTTCGTTTTTGAATTTAATCAAGCAATATTTACCTTTTAATTTATTGCCCTTAATATCAAAAACTATTTTATCTTTTTCACTCTCTCTCAACAAAAAAGTTCCTTTGTCCCATATTTCAACTTTTCCCGCCCCATAATGACCTTCTGGTATAATACCTTCAAAATCAGCATATTCCAAAGGATGATCTTCAGTATAAACAGCTAGTCTTTTTATACCCTTTTCAGTAGGAGGAATTTTTGGCAATGCCCATGACTTTAGGGTACCTTTTATTTCCAATCTTAGATCGTAATGAGTATGAGTTGCATTGTGTTTATGTATAACATACTTATTATCTTGGCCCAACATAATCTCAATCCATTAATTAACCTAAATATAATTTAAGAAAATTTATAGCTTATGATTATAAAGGTCTGTGGAAAAAATAAAATTATTTCCTAAGGGCAGAGATACTATGGGAGATGCAGCCAAATTACTTGCAAGCCAAATAAACAATAAAACAATAGTATTAACAAGAATCATCATTACATATAAATTAAGACCTTGTGAATTGAATTAATGTAGTCTAAAAGAATAAATTATTGACAAAAGCAGATAATTTTATAATTAAATCAATATTCTCTATCTAAAAGGAGAATTCAATGAGAGAATTAACAAAATTAGATTTCAAAGCTTATCGATTATTAATTTTTTTGATTATTGGAGTAGGATACCTTCTAGTTTTTTTCCATAGAGTTGCTCCCGCAGTTGTTGCTATTGATATGATGTCTGACCTAAAAGCCGGCGCGGTATTGATAGGATTCTTAGCTTCAGGATATTTCTATCCTTATGCTATAATGCAATTACCGACAGGAATCTTATCTGATTCATGGGGGCCAAGGAAAACAATTACTTTATTCTTTTTAATTGCTACAATTGGATCTATTATTTTGGGATTGTCTGTGAACATCTCCTCTGCCATAATTGGAAGAGTTCTTGTAGGTCTAGGAGTTTCAACACTATACGTCTGTGCACTAAAAATATTGTCCCAATGGTATAAAGGGGAAGAATTTGCCACTATGACTGGTTTTTTAATAGCTATAGGAGGTGTTGGACTTCTGGTATCAACTATTCCACTTGCATTACTATCAAATGCTGTTGGTTGGAGAATCCCATTTATCTTAACTGGTGCATTGACTTTGTTACTAGCGATATTAGTTTGGTTTTTTGTTAGAAATTCTCCTGAAGAGATGGGCATGCCTTCACTAGTTAAGAGTGAAACTCTTAAAGAAGGATCTTTGCCTCGTCTTGGTATGCCGGAAGTTGTAAAAGATACTCCTACTGTAAAAAAGAAAGTTCCAATTCTTAAAAGTACTGTAAAGGTATTAAGTCTAAAATACTACTGGCCAGCTTCTATCTGGATGTTTTGTACTATGGCAATCTATTTAGCGTTTGGTGGACTTTGGGGCGGGCCTTATCTAATACAAATATACCAGATGACAAAAGTTGAAGCGAGTAGGGTGCTCTCAATGATTGCAGTAGGGATGATTATTGGAAGTCCTTTGATGGGTTTCTTGTCTGATCGAATTATTAAAAGAAGAAAAATTGTAGTAAATGTTTCAAGTATGATATTGTTAGTAACGATGATATTCCTTTATTTCAGAGTATCATCTATACCTATAATGGGATTATACTTAATTAGTTTGTTAATAGGAATCTTTTCGGTAGGTACAGTTGCTTTAGGATATGCATTAATAAAAGATTTGTATCCAGTCGAAATTGCTGGAACATCTACCGGAATTGCTAACTTTTTCCCTTTCCTTATGGGGGCTTTATACCAACCATTGATGGGTTATATATTAGAATTAAACGGGAAAGTAGGAGATTCTTATACAGCAATAGGCTACCAAAATGCATTTTTAGTATTATTGATATCCTCAGGAATAGCATTTATAGCAAGTTTATTCATTAAAGAAACAAATTCTAAAAGTCAAATTAAGAAAATTTAGACTTTTCAGGAAAAATTATTAATAGGAAAATATATTAAATATATTGATAATTTACTTTTAATGAGAAAATTAACATTATTAATCCTTTTAATAGTATTCACTGGCTGTTTAGAATCATTAAAAGATTTGAACTATTCTGATATTCACCGCTCTAAATCTGTATTAGTAATAAAAGTAATTGATGGTGATACGATTGATATTGTAAATGAGGGTAAAATAGAAAAAATACGGCTAGTTGGAATAGATACTCCTGAACCTTATTCAGACAATAACACAAAAAAATGGTATGGATTACCAAATAAACATCTAAAAGAATGGGGGGTCAAAGCTAAAGAGTATACAAAAGATAGATTATACAATAAAGAAGTCAATATTTCATATGATTCAATCCAAGGAGATAAAGATGACTACGGAAGAACTTTAGCTTATGTGTCAATTGATGGTAAAAATTTCAATTTAGAATTAGTTGAAAATGGTTATGCCCGAGTCTATACCGAGAAAAAAAGTGACCTATACCCAAAACTTATTGAAGCTCAGACAAGAGCACAATTAAATAGAATTGGTTTATGGAATTATAATAATAAATAGAAAGTAATATATTTAAAGAAAATAAAAATAATTAGGGGCACAAATGTCTGGCAATAAAGATAATAGTATTATAAACAAATCAGAAGAATTACTCTCTTTTATGAAAAAAAGAAGAACAATTAGAATATTTGATAATAAAACTATACCTATTGAAGTAATAGAAAATTGTATTGCCATTGCAGGTACTGCACCGAGTCGAGCTAATCTTCAGCCTTGGTCATTTATAATTGTTAAAGATCAGGCAATTAAGAAAAAAATAAGAATCGAAGCTGAAAAGGTCGAAGAAGAGTTCTATACTCATAAAATCTCTGATGAGTGGAGAGAATGTCTAAAGCCACTAAATTTAGAAATTAGAAAACCATTCCTTGAACAGGCCCCATATTTAATATGTATTTTTTCTCAAATCTATGGTTATGATAAAAATGGAAATAAAATAAAACACTATTTTCCTTCAGAGTCAATTGGTATTGCAACTGGTTTTTTAATATCGGCTTTACACCAATTAGGAATTGCTACTCTAACATATACCCCCTCAACGATGGAATTCTTAAATAAATTATTGGGCNGCCCAGATAACGAGAAACCATTTATGATTTTAGTTGTTGGTTACCCCAGTTCAGAGTATAAATTACCTCAACTCTCTAAAAAAGAACTTAAAGATATTTTGCAAATACTTTGAGCTACTTTTTGTGGGGATTCCATAATTTGTAGCTATAATAGATTTTTCCATCTTTACATGCTATAAATTTACCATTTTTGTCTTTATATTTGCCGCCAACAATTAGAGTATTATCTAACTTTATTCTTTCTCCTATTTCTATCCTGAAAATAAGTCTTAGAAGAGAGTTTTGTATTAAAATAGGTTTTAAATAGTTCTCAGTGCCTCTTAAAAAGTGCCAAAGTCTTTCAATATCCCAATTCCAATCGATTAATAGGGGGTATTCTGTCTTTTTCACTCTTTTAGCCCTTGGAGTTGGAGATTCTTTTGGCTGTATAGTTCTAGAAACATTTCCCGATTCAATAAGATCTATTGCTTCTAATAATGCCATTGCTCCGACATTTTCAAACTTAGCTCTTAATTCATAGTATCTTTCACCTAAATCAATATTTACATTTTTTTGGACTATTATATCTCCAGTATCTTCCCCCTTGTCTATATAATGTACAGTAACACCTGCATCCCTATCAAAATAGTAGTATGTCCAAAAAATAGGAACTGCTCCTCTATATTTTGGCAAGAGGGCAGTATGTAAATTTATAGTACCTAATTTAGGAAAATTAAATACTTCCTCTTTAAGTAGAAATGGCATTGAATAAACTACAATTAAATCTGGATTTTTTTCTTTTATCCAACTAAGGATGTCTTGTTTCTTATCTTTCATCAACAAATAAGGAATATGATATTTTTTTGCTATTTTTTTAACATTTTTAAATAAAGCTTTTTCAATAATTGAACTTAGGCTATTGTCTTCTCTTGGCTCAATAATCCCTACTAATTTCTTTGATTCTATTATTTTTGTTAATACTTCAGATTTTTTTTGTGTTATTAATATGATTTTCAATTGAGCCACCTAAACATAGAAACGAACATAGTTTCATTATAAAAATATATCTTAGGGTCTAATCTACATATCCTATTTTCATATAGTACTCGGGGCTGAAATATAGTACATAAAATGCATCGAAAGGAGGTCTCCAATAAGAAAGGTCTTCTATTTGTATATATTCATGAAATTCTTTCTCTCCTTGTCTTTTGTACCCGTAATATACGGCTGGATAATCATAGCATTTCTCAGTTCTACAGGTCAAGATTATCCCGATTTTATCGTCATGATAAAGTAAGTATACATTTCCCATGGCTATGACTTTACCTGTATCTTTAGGATCATTAAAAATCCAACTTTCACTTGGCTGGATTTCTCTTATTTTAAGTTCAGGCTTACACCCACATTCTTTGTTACATTCTTCTACTAACTGATCTTTAATGCAAATGCCATTAACACACTTATAAGACCATAAATCATTTTCAATACACTTATAGTTACAAGATATGGCTTTGCATGGATCATCAACACAACCACAGGATTCGGCACATTCGTCAATTCTTTTGAAATTCTTACACTGGCCATTATCACATATTTGAGACCACAGTTCATTGCCTAAACATTTATCAGGGCAGTTAATATTTTGACAAGGATTTGTATTTGAAGGCGTAGTCTGTGATGTTTGTGATGGAACTAAACATCCGATAAAAAATAGAATAATTATTAATATTAGGAAAATATTAATTATTCGCATATATATTTATAATAATTTATAAATATAAAAATCTTTCTTAATAATACTTTATTACGAATATACAAATTATTTGTTATTACAGCGTCCATGAAATTATTTAGATATAGTGTAAAATTAAAAAAATGAAAGATAGTTTTTTAATTCATGAAAATAAATTATTCTATATGGGGATTTACGAAGATAAGCTTAACTCATTTTTGAAAGAAAATAGTAGTGATGCAGAAATTCTAATTTTTGATAAATCTTGCCATTCAGTAGAAGAGGCTGCAAAAACAGCAAATAAGAATCCAAGTGATTTTATAAAAAGTATATGCATGATAGATTCAAATGAGAATTTATTAGTTGCAATTGTTAAAGGAGAAAATAGAGTTAGCACTGCTAGAATAGGAAAATCGTTAAACATTGAAAGGCCTAGGATAGCAACTCCAAAAGAGATGTTAGATAAAACAGGATATCCTTGTGGAGGGACTCCACCGTTTGGGTATAATGCAGTTTTTTTAATTGATCCAAAGGTAATGGAAAAAGAAGTCGTATATGGCGGAGGAGGTTCAGAATTCTCTTTAATAAAAGTAAAAACTCAAGAACTAAAAAGACTGAATAAAGGAGAAATTATAAAAGTTTCAAAGTAAAATATAATAACATAATAAAATAAAGATGTACTCAAGTGAGATAATGTTTAAGCTAACATTTCGAAATATTATATATTTTCTATCCGTCTGGTTACTTGTAGGATTTACAATTGGATTTAGCACACTAATGGGGCCTGTAAGTTGGATTAGATCTAATAATTTTGAATCAAATATTGAAGGTATGTTAGTTAGGATTACAATAATTATTTTTATTGTTATTACTTTTTTATGTGCTGCATTTTTAGTGGATATAATAGACAAAACGAAAAAAAATCATGTGAAATATGGAATCCCTACAATTTGGATAATTTTTGCAATATCGGTTCTTTGGCTTTCTATAAATCCTGCATTATTTGAAGTATCTGATGAAACTCATACTCAAGAAGAAACTTCGCAGTTTGTTAAATTTACATTTGGGGAATACCCAGATGAATACAAACTAAATGAATTAAAAAAACAAGGATTTACTTCGATTGTTTCTTTATTGCATCCTGCAGTTGTTCCTTTTGAACCTAAATTAATAGAAGAAGAAAAAATAAACGTTGAATCAGTTGGATTGGAGTTTATACATATTCCAATGGTTCCTTGGGTTAGTGAAAATACTGATGCGGTTCTAGAATTAAAAGAACTAGCAATAAAGGGAACTGGTAAATACTACGTTCATTGTTACCTTGGGAAAGATAGAATCAGACTTGCAAAAACAGTTATTCAAAACAATTTACCCATTATAGTGGAGGATATAAATGAAAAGAAATCAATTAGATTAAAATCTACTTTTGAAAGAGGAGAAGTAATTGAATTAGATGAAAACTTATTTGTTATTCCTTATCCTACGGATGATGAGTTTTTATATATAATTAGTGATGCTAAATATTTCTTATCTTTACTAAATCCTCTAGATATTGAAGATTTACAAAGAATTAATGAAGAAAAAATAATCATGGAAAGATATAATATACCCTATGAAAATATTCCAATTACAAAATCTCCTTTTGATAGTTATGCTGTTTATGAAGCTAGTAAAAAGGCTAAAATATTACCCAAACCTTTATTTGTACACTCATTTTTCTCGAATAACTCTGTCACAGATTCATTTGTCCAAGCGTATTTATTTAATAAACCTTGTACTTCATATTTATTATTCAAAAAACCAATTAATAATGGTCCAGTTGAATTAATTTCTCCAGATGTTGTAGTTGGCCCTATACCCACAGAGGAAGAATATAGTTCATATTTATACGAAAATGGAATAAGAAGGGTAATATACGTAGGAAATGAAGATACAAATGAAGCGAGAATTCAAAGAAATTATGCTAGAGCTTCTAGACTCATTTGGTACAGTTCAGATCAAAATGTATCGAAAATAAAAAATATTGTTTCAAATTGGGGCCCATGGTATATTTATGGCCCTAAATTAAATTCTATAAAAGAACAATTAAAGAGTGAATTAGGGCCTTCTAGATTAAAACCTACTTACATCTATGAAGAAAAAGAAATCGTTGTAGTAGAAGAAGAAAATACTCAAGAAAATAAAAAATCGGAAAAAGAAGTATTTTCTATTGATTCATTCATATTAAAAGCAATTCCTTCAATTGAAGACATAATACTTTTTTCACTGCCACTTGCACTGTATATAGGATTTTTTATGAAAATTGTTGGGTATATCCATCAAAAAAATAGAATTCCTACTCCATACACAAGGAAAATATTCCACTTTGGAACATTTATTTCAGCCGCAATTATACAAATAACGGGGGGATTATCCTTTGTAATTTTATACGGTGTACTTAATTCTCTTCTAATATTTTATGTAATATACCGTAAAGAAGAAATATCTTTTTATCATGCTATAGCTAGACAGACAGATGGGGCCCATAAAAGTAAATTTATATTGATACCTTTAGTAATGACCGCAATTGGAGGATTGGCCAGTAACATCCTATTTGGTAATCTAGCCATAATCGGATATTTAATCGTTGGGGTTGGAGATGCTATTGGAGAGCCTGTTGGTACAAAGTGGGGCCGCCATAGATACAAAGTTCCTTCTCTCTTTGGGATTCCTGTCACAAGAAGTATAGAAGGTTCGATTTCTGTATGTCTTACTAGCATAGTGTTCTCATCAATCGGATTATATGTATTAGGAACTTCCTTCATTAATGCGATAGAATTAGGAATAGTTTGTGGTATTGTTGCAGCTTTAACTGAATCCATAAGTAATCATGGATTAGATAATATTACTGTTCAAATTATTCCCACTGCTATTCTCTATTTGATAATTCCATTAATTTAAAGGTGAGTTATGGAAATATATTTCTCAATATTTCAAGATTTGATTGAAGCTTATACCAGATTGAATTCAACATTATTACCTTTAATAAAGATGATATTAGTAGCTATTTCTATTTTTCTCATTTTATTTTTGATATTCTATATTATAGTAATAATTATCCATGAAAGTAAATCTAAAAAATCAAAGAATATTAAAGCTAAATATTATTTCATTATAAAAAATATTTTGAACAATAAATCCGATTTAAAGCAAACTATTATCCCTAAAGAAGAACAAATATTTGTCAAAGAATTGTTATTGGAAAAATTAAAAATATCTTCAAAAAATGAAGAAAAAAATATTAGGGAAATTTACAAATCTTGGGGATTGCACAAAACTGATATCAAGCAATTAAACAGTAAAAGATGGTGGAAGAAAATAGAAGCTATTGAAAGATTAGAAAAAATCCATGTAAATGAAGTAGAAAATAAAATTATTAATTTAATGAATAGCCCAAGAAAAGAAATCCGTTATGCAGCTTTGAAATATTTAGTTGAGATTAATTCAGAAAAAATTAATCCATTAGTGTACATTTTATTTAGATCGAGTTCTAGATGGTCTTTTAGATACTTAGTGAACATTTTATCTGGGACGCATATTAATCCTAAATATCTATATCCCTTAGCTTTTTCAGAAAATAGAGATTTAAGAAAAGCTGCTGCAATATTATTGGGCCATAAAGATAGTGATTCTTCATTGCCATTATTAGAAAAACTTGTCCAAGANCCAATAAAAGACGTTAGAAGAGAATCTATACTATCTTTAGGGGAAATTAATACAGAAAAAAGTTTAAGCATTCTAATTAATTATTGTAAAGACCCTCACTATCAAATTAGAGCAGCGGTGGCTAAAAGTTTAGGTAAGTATAATAGTATAATGTCATTAAATTTCTTAAAGGAACTTGCTGATGATAATAATTTTGAAGTTAGATTGCAGGCTTTTTATTCCTTAAAACAAATTGGAGATAGTGGAAGAATTATAATTAAAAATTATAAAAATAAATACCCCGAATTAGTTAATGAATTCCTTAAAATAAATGAGAGTGAAATCTAATGAGTTTTGTTGATGTCATAATTATTTACAATCTTTGCATTTTAACATACTTTTTAATATTAAACTCATTTTATTTAGTTCTTCTTGTATTTGCTTCTCAAAGACTTTGGTACTATAAGTTAAGGTCAAAATCAAGATTCTGTGAAGAATCAAAATGTAAATCATTGCCTTCTATAGCTCTTTTAGTTCCTTCTTACAATGAAGAGAACACAATAGTTGATTCAATAAAAGCAATCTGTAAAAATAAATATCCAAAAATGGAGATAATTATCATTAATGATGGTTCAAAAGACAAAACTTTAGAAGTTCTAAAAAATTCATTTAATTTATTTAGAGACCATAGGGATTTTGAAATAAAACTTGAAACTGAAAAAGTTTTGGGAGTATATAAATCAGCTATAGACGAAAGAATAATTGTAATTGACAAAGTAAATGGAGGAAAAGCTGATGCATTAAATGTTGGACTTAATTATTCAAGGAGTCGTTTATATTTAGCTATTGATGCTGATTCCATAGTTGATTCTGAAGCGATTGAAAGAATGATTCAGCCTTATCTAGAAAGAGATTCAAAGATAATTGGTATAGGTGGGATAGTAAGAGTTGCTAATGGATCAATAGTAAAAGATGGGAATATTGTCGAGGCAAGATTGCCAAATAATCTACTAGCTGGATTTCAAGTTATTGAATATATCCGAGCATTTTTATGTGGAAGAGCTGGCTGGAGTAAATTAAGAAACTTATTAATCATTTCGGGGGCTTTTGGCCTATTCGAAAGAAAAACTGTAGTTGAGATAGGCGGATACCGAAGAAATATTTTAGGAGAGGATATGGAATTAGTTATAAGACTTCATAAGTATATGAAAAAGAAGAAAAAAGAATATGATATAATTTTTGTGCCAGATCCTGTTTGTTGGACACAGGTCCCAGAAAAGTCTTCTGTACTAGCCCTTCAAAGAATTAGATGGCATCAAGGATTGATTCAAAGTCTAAGAATTCACTGGTCAATGATTTTCAATCCAAAGTATGGAACAGTTGGTCTTATTGCTATGCCCTATTTCTTCTTATTTGAATTTCTCGGACCAATTATAGAGATAAGTGGATATATTACATTTATTGGGGCATATATCCTTGGACTTATGAATATAACTTTTGCCGCTTTATTCTTTTTATTAGCAATAATTTTTGGAGTTTTAATATCTCTATTTTCACTTATCCTAGAAGAATTTACTTCTAGACGTTATGATAAGCCTTGGGATATATTTAAATTATTAATTATTGCAGTTATTGAAAATTTTGGTTATCGTCAAATAACAGCATGGTGGAGATTCAAAGCTACTATATTACTTCTTTTTAGAAAAAAGAAATGGGGAGAAATGGAAAAAATATCATTTAAATCTATAGAGAGTTAATTAAAAAATTTATAATTTAAAATTTTCTTTTGGTAGCTCAGACAAAGCTAAAAATATTGCTGCGTTCCCAGCTATACTTTTTTCCATAAAGTCTATTCGAACTTTATCAATAGGCCTATGGCAATATTGCTCCTGCATTGGTGAATAACCTATTGCTGGTTTTTTCTGAATTCCACATATTTGAGATAAATCAGTCCCAAAATCCCAATAACCATATTTTACTGGCTGACCAATGCATTTCAAGGCAGTAGAAGCTGCATATACAAATGGATGGTTTTTATCAATCTTCCATGCTTCTTTCATATTTGGAACTTTAGCATTTTTTCCCGTGTAAGACGTTCTTGTCTCGGTAGATATTTCAACTGTAGCTTTAAAATCAGGATCTTCTTTAGAAATTCTATCAATTAAATCTTGAATTTCTTTGATACAAGTTTCTGGGCTTTCTCCTGGAATAAATCTTCTATCATATATAACGTGACACCTGTCCGGTACAATGCAAAGTGCTCCTGGTGTGCAATTAATTATTGTAAGTGCAATACTAGAAGTACCAAGATTTTTGTCTCTTGGAAAACATGGGACAAGATCNGATTCAATTCTTTCAATTAATTTAGTGGCTTTGTTAACTGCATTAACACCAAGCCATGGTGCACTACCATGTGAAGTTCTCCCATGAATTGTGATTTTAATCTCAACTCTGCCCCTATGCCCAAGATATAACTTTAATGCGGTGGCTTCAGATGAAACTACTCCATCGTAGGAAAGTCCCATTTTTGGGAGTGTTTCTTCAGTTAATTTTATCATGCCGAGCATTTCTGCTGGTTCTTCTAAAACAACTCCTGTAAACATGAAATTGCCTTTTAGGTTATATCCACTTTCTCTTAGCTTAAGAAGCAAAGCGCCAGCATATATCTGAGTAGCCCCTCCTCCTTTAACGTCAGATGCTGCTCTTCCGTGGATAACTTGGGCTATTTCTTTTCCATTGCAATCTTGATCATCTACTTCAACAAAATCAATTTCAGCACCGTAAGGGTCATACCCAAACCATTCAGAGGGATCCCCTGGGTCCACATGATCCATATGTGAGTTATACATTATTGTTGGACCTTCTTGATTTCCATGGATAATACCTATTACATTTCCCCATTCATCTCTAAAGTATTCATCGTATCCTAATTTTTTCATTTCTTCCAAGTACAAATCTGCAACGGCTTTTTCGTTTCCAGATATTGAAGGAGTTCTTATCAACTTACAGCAGAATTCAACTGCTGAGTCCTTTAATCCACTTGCAAGTTTATTTATTTCCTCAGAAGGTATGTTGTGTAGAGATATAATATTTGATTCTGTTTGGTATCCATCCTTTTGAATCATGATTTCACCTTTTCCTATTTACATATTCTTAAAAAAAGAGGAAATAGATTAATAATCCTCCAAAATAAAATTAAATTAATGCCCATATGAATGGACTAATAAGACCTAGAACTATACATCGGGTATTTATTAGTTAAGGTTAAAAAATGAATAATTTAGGCCACCTATATATTATTAGGGTCACAAAATATCAATATTATAATATTGAGAATATAAATATCATTTGAATTTAAACTTAGTAATTACTATCTCAGTTTCTTTACCATCTGAAGGAGTATCACCAATTTTATCCCCATTTGAATCATAAAGCCATAAATTAATGTGAACTTTTTCTTTTTTATTAGGCACTGGAATTTTATCACCGTAGAATTTCTTACTAGATATAATATACCTAATATCATTGTTATCTTCGTTGTGACCATGGATACTCTTAAAGTTTATTAAATCTTTTTCCCAATCAAAATAGTGTGTAGAGTAGTCTCCATTTAATATAGTCTTGAACCGATGAATAGTCCCTTTTTTAACTGGATGGACGACATATTGAGAGTTTCTAGAAAAAATGTTAGGTAAAGAAGATCCCCATTTACTAAACTCAATATCTATCTCAATATACTTATCAGTGATATCTGGATTTTCGTAATATGTGAATAATCCAAACACGACATTTTTATCAAATAAATCTGGCCGACCGTCAAGATAAAAAGTATATTTTCCATACCCAAATGATTCATCAGAATATATTTCAGAACAATACCATTTATCATTCTTCTCTGTAATTTTTAGATGTAAGCCTTGATCATCAACCCACACGTTATCATCACTGTCTGACCAATAGTTAAAACTTGGGCCTTTCCTAATATCAATACTTTTTTTGATATTCCATGAATACCCAGAAAAATATAATTTACTCTTAGATATGTGTTCATTACCTAGATTAAGAATAGCTGTTATCTTAAAGTTATATTTATCGACTTTCCAATTGAAAGTATGTTCATAATTGGATTTTTTAGATATTTGATTTATAGGAAATGTGTAAACTAATTCTCCGTTTATATAACATTCCAATATAAGATTTTTAATATCCGCATCTGATTTATTTTGTAAAAGAATATTGATTCTTAAATTATCTCCTACTTCAGGTTCTTTTGGAAGCCAAGATATGTCTAATATATCTACATCACCGATATTAGATGCTCTAGTAGGAACTATAAATGTAATCATAAGAAATATAAAATTAATCACAATTATAGTTTTCACAAATGACTTCATCAGAGCATCTTCTTTTATTTCTCTTCTTCCTTGTATATTCAATGTTATTTATTCTTTTCCCATAGAGCAAGTAACAGTTGCGAAAGTAAAGAAAATTCTATCTATTTTTACTGACTCTTTATTTGAGTTACAATCAAAATTAATATTTATTGATTTCATAAATATAATATAAAAGAAAGAATTACTGAACTTCAACTAATTCCATTGCGCCTTGAGGACATTTTCTGGCACATCCACCAAGACCATCACACAATTCTTCATCCAGAACTGCCTTTCCATTTTCAATAGAAACAATCTTTAAAGGACATACAACTGCACAAATTCCACATCCGGTGCATTTTTCTTCGTCAACTTTTACAATTCTTCTCATATTATTCCTCCAAAATATAGCAAGAAGCTCGGATTAGGGTATATAATATTTTTGATTTTAGAGGTGTTAAAATAATTACTTTTATATTTTAATTTTAATCAAATAAATTAATATTATATTAAATTTATAAGGGAAAAATTACTTCTTAACACATAAATATGTGGCAAAAAATTCACTTTTGTAATCTTTATATTTAATAGAAAAACCTGCTTCCTTTATTATTTTTTCCATTATCCATTTTGTCGTTGAAAATTCATCTCGTATATGATTAATCATACTTGTCCTCATCCTGCCATCATTTGTAAGATTAATCCATTCTTTAACCGAATTCTCAAAGTTATTAATGTCAAAAGAAAAAACTACATCATGAAGATAAAACTTACCCTTGTTCTTAAGCATTTGATGAATGTTTTTTATTGCTATCAACTTCCAAAAGTCTGGCAGGTGATGAAGAGCTATACTAGAAACTACTATGTCTATTGGTGTCCCCTGATGAGTATAGGATAAAAATCCTGAATTAATGAAACTAATATTATTAATACCCCTCATTTTAGATTTATTTTTCGCATATTCAAGCATATTTTTTGAAACGTCTAGAGCAATGACTTTGTTGCATATTTTAGCTACTTCAATAGAAAATTCACCGGTTCCACATCCTATTTCAAGAATAGTATCTTCCTTGCTAGGCTCAATTATCTCTATTGTATCTTGGATTTCCTTTTTAATATTTCTTAATTTTGCCATTCGTTCATCGTATATACTAATCTCTTCAGGATTGTTATAATCTGTTCCAAGACTTTTGAATTCGTTATAGTAAAAATCTTTTTTGTTTACCATATTGCTACCATTTTGTATCATGAATTTTAAGATGGTATCCTACATGATCAAGTAATATTTTCAAAGAAGGAAGTAATATAAATATACCTATAATGATGTTTAATGGTGGCAAGTATAGAGGCGAACATAAAAATAATGCACCTGCTAAGAAATCAATCTGGTCAAGAGGTTTCCATGATTCTCCTGGGTTTTTCCCAATTCTTCTTTTAATAACACTTTTAATAAAATCACCAAGCATTGCACCAAAGCCCATTAGATTTCCCCATAATAACCAGTTTATTTTAGAATAATCTATTAAAGAAATACTTTGGACATATGGATCTCCATAAGACAACTTTTGTATTAAAACTACTGCAGTTGAAAGAAAAATTGCAGCAAATACTCCACGATAAGTTTTATTCTTACCTGCAATAGGTGATTTCTTAAAATGAATATTGAAATCAATAGGGGTAGAAAATTTTTCTTTAAATATTTTTTTTGCAAATACTGGTGCCATGTTTCCAACATATGCCGGTAAAATAAACCATATACAGGATAGGGTATACATGGGTATTGTATCAATTGGTATTTGTACCATATTTTCTTTCCCTTAAATTGGTAATTTGTAAATATAGCTTAAAGGATTATATTTGGGATTAATTAGAGATTTCATTTCAACATCAATTTCTTTGTATTTTAGGTAAATAATTGACTGTTCAATTAAGGTAATCGCTCCCAGAGATAATATTAGATACAGATAAACTCCATAATTACTAACATAAAACATTACAGGTAAGAGTATATAAAATGCCCTAACAAATGTCTTCCCAGAATATAAATGGAGTCTAGGTTTACCTTTATGTAATACGATAAAGAGAATTCTTTCAATCATGTACAACGAAAGGAAAACCGCAAATGCTAGTATATTGTCAATCAGTATTTCTGATTTTAATAAGTATATGAAAACTAAACCAGATAAAAGCAGTAATTCATCTGCAACATTATCAAGGAAAGACCCGAGTTCTGATGTCATGTTGTATCTTCTTGCTATTGGGCCATCAATGTAATCTGATATACCACAAATATAGAATAATATTGAGAATAACATTAATTCTTTTGTATAGGCAAAATAAATCAAAAATGGTGCAAGGACAAATCTTATAGAGGTAATCATGTTAGGGAGAGTTTTTAATTCGTTAATTAAAGAAGAAATCATAGACAATTAACAATAAAACAAGTTAAAAATTTAACTGAATTATTTTATAAGAATTAGATTATCTATGTTTTTTCAAAAACTCTCTAGTATCCTCAGTATCCATCCAGCCTTTGTCTAATTGTTTTATTATATCTTCAATCCTATCTACTTGTCTGATTATTCTGGCCTTAAGTTCTTCATCATCAACTTTTACCTGTACAAATCCACTTAATATAGCTAAAGGATTTCTTATATGATCAACTAAATGTGCGAAGTATTCAATGTTTTGCTCCATTTGTTTTTCTGCTTTTATTCGGTCTGTAACATCTGTTCCCACAGATAATATCCCATTTATCTGGCCATTTTCATCTACGATAGGTTTATTTGTCCAGTAAACCCAAATTCTTTCGCCATTTTTCTTGATATTTTCGTTCAATTTGGTTCTATATTTATCGACATCTTTTATAATGTCTATAGCTAACGATTCTAAAACTTTACCTGTTGATTCTACTTTAGGTAGTATTGTTTCATTCCAAGTTTTTCCTATTAGTTCATCTTTAGAATATCCAAATAATTTTAATCCAAATTCATTCATTGAAAGAATTCTTCCGTCTTTATCAAATTTAGCTATTATGCTATTGGCATTTTCAACTAGTTCTCTATATTTTTCTTCACTTTCTTTAAGTGAATTTTGAGTCTTCTTTATTTCAGTAATCTCTCTTATAGATTCAATAGCTCCAACTATATTGCCTTCGTTATCATAAAGATTTGAAGCAATGGCCCAAACGTATGCACCTTTATTATTATAAAGTGCAGGAGTAAATACTTCAGCAAATACAGAGTTTTTACTAAATTTAATAAAATCATATTTTGAAGCAATGTCACTATTTTTCTCATAAAGTATATCTATTAATTGTTTTCGTGGATGACCGTAAAAAGGAATAGCTGCGTATATGTGTTTTTTACCAATCATTTCTTTTTTAGGAATCCCTGTCATTTCTTCAATAGCACGGTTCCATGCTATTATATTATCATTTTCATCGACAATAAAAGTTGCATCTGGAAGGAATTCAATAATGTTTTCAAGTTGAGTATTCGCTTTTAATAATTTCTCTTCCATAATCTTACGCTGATTAATGTCCACAATGACTCCAATAATCCCAATAAATTCTCTTTTATCCCCTCTAATTGCACTAACCCATACTTCTCCCCAAAAAATATTTCCATTTTTTGTTTTGTATCTTTTTTCTAATCTGTAGGAATCTAAGTCTCCTTCAACGATTTCTTTTAGTTTTTTAGTAGTAATTTCATAATCGTCAATGAATGTTACATCTAATATGCTTTTACCTATTAGTTCATTAGTTTTATAATCTAACATTTCTGCCAATCTGTCATTTAATTGTAAAAACTTAAAATCGCGATCCAAGACATCTATTCCCACTGCAGCGTTGTTAAATATTGATTTGAATCTATTTTCGCTTTCAATTAATGCTTTTTCAACTTCTTTACGTTTTGTTTCTTTATCAATTGATTCAATAGCAAATGAAATATCATCAGCAAGTTCTTCAAGAAGTTTTATTTCTTCTTCATTAAAAAAATTTAATTCTTTTGAATATAAATAAAAGGCACCTATACTCTTTTTCTTTGATTTTAGCGGAACTATTGCCATTGATTTTAATTCTTTAGAAGGAAAGTAATCTTTCCATTTATTTAATTCTAAACAGTTTTCAATGTCATTGAAAATTATAGTTTTGCCATTATTTAAAACATTAAAAGAAAACGTTTTTGACCAATCTAAATCAGCTGAGATCGCATTTTTAAATAATGATTCAAAATCATTTAATCCGCTAAAAGCAACAGGCACAATACTATTATCTTCTACTATGCCAAGCCAAGCCAAGACGAAATTCCCTTTTTCAACGGATATTTGACATGCTTTATCAAATACTTCTTTTTTATTATGGGCTCTAACTATCATCTGATTGATGTCACTTATAAGAGAATACATCCTATTTAAACGTAATATTTCTTTTTGAGAATTTCTTTCTCTAGATCTTATTTTTGCTTCTTTAATCTCTCGTTCAATTGCTGGAACTAATCTAGATAAATTATCTTTCATGATATAATCATTAGCACCTTTTTTCATTGCTTCTACTGCTAGTTGTTCTCCTATATTTCCAGATACAAGAATAAAAGGAATGTCAAGCTGATGTTTATTTAAAATTTCCAAAGCTTTAATTCCAGAAAACCCTGGCATTTTGTAGTCAGAAATTATTACATCCCACTCACTTTTACATAAACTGTCTTCCATTTGTTTTGCAGTACAAATTCTTTCATAGTATACTGAATATCCACCTTTCTTTATTAGTCTTAATAATAACTCAGCGTCATCTACTGAATCTTCAACTATTAGGACCCTAAGTGGCTTATCCATTTCATTTCTCCCTGGGCGGACTTTCATTAAGGACTAACCAATACAAACCCAGTTGTTTTACTGCTTCAATAAATTGATAAAAATCTACAGGTTTTCTGATATAACTATTGGCACCAAATTTATATCCATTTACCAAATCTTGTTCTTCCTTAGAGGAGGTTAAAATGACTACTGGAGTCAAAGATGTTTTCTTATTTTCTCGGATTTTTTTTAGTACTTCTAATCCCCCTATTTTTGGAAGTTTGAGGTCTAATAGAACTAATTCAGGATAATCTTCGTTACTAAGGTGGGAATATTTTCCTTTTTGATATAAATATTCCAAAGCCTCCTCTCCATCTTTTACAACATCGATATTATTAAGAATATTATTTTTCTTAAATGCTCTTAGTGTAAGTTCGATGTCATCTTGATTATCTTCTATTAGTAGTATAGTTTTTTTATTCATAAATACCTCCTATCAAATTATAAAATAAAAGGTTGCACCTTGATTTATTTTTCCTTCTGCCCATATCTTACCCCCGTGCATATTTATTATCCTATTTACATTTGCTAGACCTACTCCTGTTCCAGGGAAATCCTCCTCTGAATGAAGCCTTTGAAAAGGAACAAAGAGTTTATCGGCGTATTCTTGATCAAATCCAACTCCATTGTCTTTTATATAATATATAGTTTTCTCTTCTTTTTTATATGCTCCAAATTCTATTATTGCGTCTTCTTTTTTTGATGTAAATTTCCAAGAGTTATTCAGTAAATTTTCCATCATAATTTTCAATAAATTATAATCTCCAACTAATTTTATCCCTTCCTGGATTTTAATTTTTACTTTTCTTTCTTTATTTAATTTTGTTAATTCTGAGAGTATCTCCTTTGCTAACTCACTTAAATCTACTTCTTCTTTTTTTGGAATAGTTCTTGAAATTCTAGATAGTCTCAACATATCATCTATTAGATTTGCCATCTTTTGTGTAGCTTTACGAATTCTATCAATGTAATGTACACCATCTTCACCTAATTTATCTGCATATTCTTCAACAAGAGCTTGACCAAATCCATCTATTGCTCTTAAAGGAGCCCTTAAATCATGAGAGACAGAATAGGAAAAAGATTCTAGCTCTTTATTTATTGATTCTAATCTAGATGTCCTTTCGGCAACTAATTCTTCTAAATGAGTTTGATATATTAGTAATTCTGATTCGGCCTTTTTCATTTCAGTTATATCTTTTTGAATAGAAATAGAATTAATCCATTTTCCTTTTTCATCGTTAATTTTTAAAGAACTTAACAGAACAATTCGTTTTTCTCCATTTTTAGATACTACTGTAATTTCTTCATCTTCAATATGGCCTATTTTTTCAAATTTAGTAAATATCTGGTTCATTTTTTGAATTGATTCTGAAGAGTATATAACACTTCTATGCTTTCCTATAAGTTCATTTTTATTATAGCCCAATACTTTTAGCGCAGATTCATTAATATCAATAAAAGTTCCTTCAGGAGACAGTAAATAACAATAATCCGGATTTTTCTCAAAAAACTTCTTAAACTTCTCTTCACTTTCTTTTAAAGATTGTTCTGCAATCTTCTCAGCAGTTACATCTTTACCATATATATTTACATATTGTTCATTAATTATTGGCACAAACTCGAATAAAAATATTTTATCATTAATTATCATATCTTTTGATATTTTTTGGTTTCTTGATAAAACTTCTTTTATCTCATCAGCTAGTTCATTAGGTAATGTATCTCCGATACTTATTTTCCAAAAAGAAAGTAGATCTAAACTTGAATTATTTGCATATAATAGTTCACCATCAAAAGAAACTCTAAGAATAGGATTTGGATTTTCAGCTGGAAATTTAGAAATTTTATTAATTTCATTTTCCATCTTTTTCTTTTCTGTAATATCCATCAATGTTGTGATAAATCCCTTTGAATGATCACTAGGATCTAATGGGCTTATACTAGTAACGCAATCTATAAGTATTCCATCTTTTCTTTTGAGTTTAGATTCTATTTGAGATAAAGGATTATTAAAATCAACAGAATATAATATCTTACCAACTCTTTCATATTCCTCTTCAGAATCATACAGTATTTTAGTTTCTTTCCCAATCAATTCTTGCTGTTCATATCCTACTATCTCTGCTAATTTGGGATTAAGCCATTGAAATACTCTATTTTTCAATAAACAGATGCCAATTGGCGCAGAATTAAATAAACTATTTAAAGTATTTTCACTTTCCTTTAAGGATTGTTCTACCATTCTCCTTTCAACTATTTCACCGATTAATTTGGCACAATTAAGTAATCGTTTTTTTGCTATTTCAATTATAAATTTAGGTCTAGTTTCGTATTTATTAGCTTCTTCTTTAAGTTTGTCAACGTCTAATTTATATAAGCTAGATACTTTATTTAATCTGTCTAAATCTTTAGGCGGTTCACCATATCCAAAATTAATAGAGCCAATAACCTCATTTTTTGCAAATATTGGAACTGCAAATAGATGTATGCCGCCTAGACACTCAATATCTACAGGTTTTTTATTTTCTATTGCAATTTTAGAAGCTTTTGCCCAACATGATTCATGACAATGCCACTTTCCACTTTTTAAAGCCTCTTTATTATCATTAGTATTACATAACTCTCGAGAATTCTGGTCAAGTAATTTACACCATCCAGCACTAAATATTCTATATGCATAATCCCCATTTTTCTCATAAATTGCTGAGGAGGTGTCCAATAGGTCTAGATAATCACTAACTATATAAGATAGAGTTTCTTTTCCAACTGAATCTAATATTAATCTATTCGAGTTTAATTCTGTTAAATCCCCATAGGATTGAGGTTCATCTATTTTTTGTTTTGAATCGAATTCTTTAGTTAAAAGCCATTCTATTTTTTTAAGTGATTCTTCTGATTTCTTTCTAGCAGTTATATCTTCAAATATCGTAACAAATTTATTATTCTCAGGTGAAAAGACAGATATATTAAAATACTTACCCATAGGTGCAAAATAAATTTCAAATTTTGTTGGATCCCCTGTCTTAACAACTTTAGAGTATATTTCAAGATATGGCGGATCTTTAGTTCCATATATTTCAGTTGCTTTATATCCAATAATATTCTCTTTTTTTAGATTAGTTATTCTTTCGAATGCAGGATTAACGTCCAACAATACATAGTCTATAGGATTGCCACTAAAATCATAAACTAATTTATGTAAGGCCATTCCCTCATTCATAGTATTATAGATATTGTTGTATTTCACTTCTAGATCTTTTCTTAGAGTAAAGTCGATGCCAAAACTTAGAGTACCAGTAGGTTCGCCTTTATCATTTTTGACAATTGTATTAGACCAATTTATCAATAGCTCTTTTCCATCTTTTGTTAATATCTTATTTTCATAATTAGAGTACTCAGGTAAGTTTTTTATAACATCTTCAAAAACATCTTTTATTGTATTATATTCAGTTTTTGGAATAAATAGATCAAACCAGTTTTTTCCAATTACTTCTTTTTTTACATATCCTGTGAGTTTTTCTGCATAATTATTGAAAAGAACTATATTAGCATTTTTATCAAGGACTACTACTATACCTCCAGCAGTATCAAGCAAACTATTTAAGAATTCTTTTTCTTTTATAGTTTCTTTTCCAATTTGAATTGTTTTCTTTAGTTCTTCGTTTAATAATATATTTATTCTATTCAATTCTTTTGTTCTTTCTGCAACTTTTAGTTCTAGTTCATCATGTGATTTTTTTAATTGTAGTTCCATATTTTTTCTAATAGAAATATCATCAAAAACAATCATTAAATATTTCTCATTATTTGAGATAAAAGGTATAAGACTGCAGTCCAGCCAAACATCTTTACCAAAAGTAGTTGTAGTTTTAAGTTCAAATTTTTCTATTGAATTAAATTCCAAAGCTTTTAATGCGTAATCCAATAGCCCCGATTTCTTCCAGCTCTCAAGAAATCTAAAATTCTGGTTTAAACCCTGTTCTATCGTCGCCCCTATTTTATCAGCGGCTACTTTATTGATATAAATACATTTTCCCAAATATTCGTATACTGCAATTCCCAATGAAGAAGCATTTAAAATACTTTTATTTAGAGAATTTAATCTTGAAAGTTCTTCAAGAATTCTTTTTTTTTCAGTTATTTCTCTATTTGAAGCCCTTCTACCAATTAGATTCCCTTGTGAATCATATGCGGGCTGGCAATAATGTTCAATCCAATGTTCCTTACCATCTTTTGAAATAATACGGAAATCAAAAGAAATGCTCTTTCCAAGTTTTAATTCTTCGTTAAGATGAATCTCTAAATTAGCTTTATCATTTTCATGAGTTATTGACTCTAATAATCTACTATTATCTATGAAATCTTTAGGCGAAAATCCAGTTATTCTTTCACATGAAGGAGAAACATACTTTAGATCCCCATTAAGGTCGACGAAATATTCCCAATCATAAGTATAATCGACTATAGATCTAAACAATTCTATTTCTTTATTCAGTTGTTCAATTTTTTTTAATAATTTATCTGAGGAGTCTTTATTCGTATTTAATTCCTCCTTTTTTCAATTTTAAGATAAATCTAGCTCCCTTAGGTTTATTGTCTTCATATCTTATTGATCCTCCATATCTCTCCAATGTTTTTTTAGCTATGAATAATCCTAATCCAGTTCCCTTATTCTCTCCATAAGAAAATCCTTCTTCAAACAGATTATTTTTTATTTGATCTGGTATTCCTTTGCCTTTATCAGAAATTACAATTTCACAATAATTTTTTATGGGTCTTATCTTAATATCAATACTATTTGTTTTACCGTGTATAACTGCATTACTAATTATATTATCAAAAACAGAGATCAATGCTTCATCCGCCAAAACAGGACAGTTACCCCTAACATTAAATTTCACGCCCACATAATTCTTAGAAATCTCCTTAATTAATATATTTGGCCTATAGACTTTTAATTCATATCCTGATGAAACTAAAGATTCA
>JGI11944J13513_1000844_pt1 | contig 27216 bp, 21 predicted proteins | sample TerdegcoTASludge_FD_13513 | JGI IMG/M metagenome (IMG submission 13513) | reverse complement strand
AACGCTACCTTCTGGTTGACCGGATTGTCCTCTGCCAGGAGGATGGATAGATCACTGGCTAATTCCAGGTGAACCGGGGCCTGGCCGGGAGGGTTCTCGGACAACCCACTTCCCGGCGAGATTCGATCGATAAAGATGCTCTTGAGCAGGCGGGGTTTCACCGGCTTGGTCAGCCACCCGGATATGGAATCATCCCTTTGAATTCTCTCGCCGATGCGACTTATAATCAAGATATGGGGAAGGATGCCCTGCGAGCTGATCTGCCTGGCTAAAAGGAGGCCATTAATATCCGGCAGGACAGCATCAAGAATCACAAAATCGAATGAATTGTCACCTGCCATATGCTCTATTGCCTCCCTTCCAGAAGAGAGGGCCAGGACCTCCATTCCCCAGGAGCGGGCGATCTCGCTGAGCATCTCTCTCACCGATGGATGACCTTCCACGATCAGTACCCTCTTGCCAGAGAGAAGCATCTCTCCTGCCTCCCGAGTGCCATCTTCAGGACATGCCTGACAGCGAATGGTGAAATGGAAGATGCTTCCTACATCCCTCTCGCTCTCCACCCAGATCGTCCCATCCATCATCTCCACCAGCCTTCTGCTTATGGCCAGACCCAGACCTGTGCCACCGTAATGCCTGGTGGTCGAGGAATCGACCTGACTGAAGAACTGGAAGAGCCGGCTAAGATTCTCCTGAGAGATACCAATTCCGGTATCCATAACGGAAAAGTGCAGCTCTACTCTTCCATCATCCAGGGGAGCAGAGGATAGAGAAAGTTTGATCTCTCCCTTTTCGGTGAACTTGGTGGCATTTCCCAGAAGATTCACCAGGACCTGACGCAAGCGGATCTCATCGCCCCGGATCACCTTCGGCACATCATTATCCTGAAAATATGTCAGCTCCAGTCCCTTCTCTGCTGCTTTTGCCGCCACCAGATCCATGGAGACCTCGATGCAGCCCATAATGTCAAATGGCAATCTCTCCAGTTACATCTTTTCCCCGTCGATCTTGGAGTAGTCCAGGATATTATTGATGATGGCGAGAAGGGAGTTACCGCTGTTTCGAATGGTCTCCAGGTAGTCGCGTTGCTCAGGCTTCAAATCCGACTCCAGGAGCAGATCGGCCATGCCGATCACAGCATTCATTGGCGTTCTGATCTCATGGCTCATATTGGCCAGGAAATTGGATTTTGATCTGGTCGCCGATTCAGCTCTGTCTCTGGCGTTCTTTAGATCCTCCTCCACCATCTTACGGTCGGTGATATCGCGAATGGATTCGATCGCTCCATAGACCTTTCCCTCGGAGTCGTAGAGGACCGCTGCACTCCCCAGAAGGTACCTCATCCCCCCTTTGAGACAGGATGTGAAGCAGACGCCTACCAGGCTGTTGTCTTCGTGTCTCTTGAGCTCTTCATAGCACTTCTCAAAAGTATTATCCGGATTTAGGACCAGATCGATCAGTATCGGCCTTCGTTCTCCATAAAAGGGAATAGAGTATTCATGATTGCCCTTTCCCAACATGTCCTCCGCTTTGACCGAGGTAATATTCTCTATTGACCGGTTCCAGGCTATAACCACGCCTTGCTTATTTATGACGAAAGTTGCATCGGGAAGGAAATTGATTATTTCTGCCATCCTGCGCTCGGAGTCGCGCATAGCTGCTTCTGCCTGAATTCTCTCCGCCACCTCGCACTGCAGCTCTCTATTGGCTTTTTCCAGCTCTGCAGTTCGCTGTGCTACCCTTTCTTCTAGCTCTTCATTCAGGCGTATGACCTCGGCTTTTGCCAGCTCACGCTCCCTGATATCCTCTTGAGCTTTCTTATATAACCTGGCATTCTCATTCAGTACAAGGACCTGGCGCAGTATTACCATGCCGATTATTATCCCCACGAATACGGATAAGGTGTAAAAAGAGAGGCCCATAGGGTTCTCATGGCTCCAGATGAGCAATGCAAATGCTCCCGCAGCACAGATATAGGGCAGATAAAGCGGCCAGGCCAGCTCCCCATATCTTGGTTGCCTAATATCAGGTATATCAAATTGATTCTTCGCCAGGATATCCACCTGAGACATGCCCGCAAGACCTACCAAAGAATAAGATATTGGCCAGCCCAAGTCGATTAGCCCACCAGCTTCGTACAGGCCTGCCATCAGCTTATGGAGAAATACGGTGTCTGTAATGATCAGAGCTATCATTCCCGCAGCCAGAAAAATAAAGGTAGTTTTCTCCTTGCCGTATATCTTCCGGAAGAGCAATTCCATAACCGAGGTGAGCAGTATGAGGTCTCCAACCGGATAGATGATGAAAATGATGGATTCCAGGTCGAAAGTTGCAGAATCCTGGATAATTGGCCCGATGATGAACTCCCAGAACATGATGATCGCAGCTATCATCACTATTCCGAAATCCAAGATCATCTTAAAACGTTCTCTAATGGTGAATTCAAAGGAGGGGAGGGAGAAAATCCCCAGCAGAAATATGGGATAGTATGCCAGATAGAAAATATCTGCGATGGAATAGAGGGGTTCGATCTCGAGAAAGACCTCTTGATAGGACCAGACCAGATCCCCCATGGTAAAGGAGAGGGTGGCCAAAGAGAGTATCAGCCATGACTTGTAGAGCTTTCTGTTCCATCTGCGGGACAAGGCTGCTGCATAAAGAAGAACCAGAACAACTGTGGCGTTAATTGATATAATGGCCAGATCTGTGAAAGCGGTTAAAGCATCCTTATCGTCCTTCAAGAGGATCATAACGACTGCATAAGAGATGACGACCAAAGCTGCGATGACCAATGAATAGCGAAAAGGAAAGACCTCTTTGAATCCCGGCGGATTGTTGTCGATGCCCTCACCACTGCTCTGGCGGTCTATGGCGGCATTTGCATTCCTGGAAGCCATCATATTAGATCTCAGCCTCGATCACAATTGAGATTTGCCCATCGTCAGCGTTCAAATCTGATGCTCTATTCGCGTAATTATCGGGACTGCAGGCAAGATTGAAGCATTTAAGCCATCTGAATGATATCATCATTTCTTGGCTGGTGCTTTTCCAGCAGATTTTTAAGTTCTTCCATTCTGACTGGCTTGCTGATATAATCGTCCATTCCGGCGGCAAGGCACCTCTCCCTGTCTCCTTGCAGGGCAAAAGCTGTGATGGCTATAATCTTCGTCTTTCTATCTGGCCAACGCTTCCGTATCACCTCTGTGGCCTCCAGGCCGTTCATCTCCGGCATTCTCAGATCCATCAGAACGATATCATGAACGATATCATAATAGTTATTTTCCAGGGCTTTCAGCGCCTCAACTCCGCTGCCTGCCACATCGGCCCGATATCCCAGGCGTTTGAGCATGGCCAAAGTTACCTTCTGATTTGAGAGATTATCCTCTACCAGCAAGACCCTCCTTCCAGACAATGCCATTCTGGTAACATCGATATCCTTTTGCTGGAGGGGCAAGGCGGAAAGAACCCTGATTAAGGCATCATGGAGCTTGGAAAGCTTAACCGGTTTCATCAGGAGCTGATCCGAGAGTCCTGGCTCTGTATTCTCTCCTTGGAATGAGAGGATCAGCAAAGGAATAGAGCAATTGCATTTTCGAATCACTCTGGCGATGTTTTGCCTATTGATATTTGCCTCCCAGCTATCGAGGAAAATAACATCAAATGGTAGGGCACTCTGAATCAGATTTTGCGCCGATTCGCTCCATTCTATTGCCACAGGAAGCATACCCCAATCCAGAGTGATACGGCGGAGGATATCCCTATTGGTCGCGCTTCTACTAATGATCAGAATTCGCTTCCCTTCTAGCCCAGGCTGAATTCCAGAATACGGGGATTTGATATCAGTCCGTTCTGCCTTGATGAAAAAGTGAATCGTCGAGCCCTTTCCTGGCCTGCTCTCTGCCCAGATCCTTCCCCCCATCATCTCCACCAATCTTCGGCTTATGGCAAGGCCAATGCCTGCCCCTGGGTTGCTTCCCAGGCAGGAATCGACACCGCTGAACGACTCAAAATCCGTATGGCAAAAGGACCGGGAGAGCCGGTCCATCACTTCGCTATATGATTCGAAGAGGTTTTCCATCTTCTCGGGAGCTATGCCAATACCGGTATCGCTGACCGAAAAATGAATCTCGCAAAGATCATCGCAATCTTTGGATGATACTGCTATCAAGACCTCACCAGTATCCGTGAACTTGACGGCATTATCCAGCAGCCTTGCCAGTATCTGGACTAGCTTCCTGCGGTCGCTGCAGATCTCATCCGGTGTGGCCCGATCTATGGTATATGCCAGGTTCAGCCTTTTTTCCACTGCCTTTAAGGCAACGGAATCCATAGCCTCCTCGATGCAATCGCTCAGGATGAAATTCTTCACTTCAAGAATTATCTCTTCCCTCTCTATTCTGGAGAAATCAAGGATGTTATTTATTATGGCCATGAGAGAGTCTCCGCTCACCTTGATTGTCTCCACGAAATCCCTCTGTTCAGGAGTAAGCTTCTCATCGAGCAGTAGGCTGGTCATCCCCATGATCGTGTTCATGGGAGTGCGAATCTCATAACTCATATCGGCCATCATCTGCTTGTAGGTAGTGAGAAGCTCGATCACAATATCCTTATTATTTACAAAATACTTTTTCTCTCTGCCGGATTTTTCATGATATAATATTTTTTTCTCTTCTAGTATATTAATATATTTTGAGGCAGTGGAAGGGCTTATGGAGAGGCTGTCAACTATTTGAGAAAACTTCAACCCAGGAAAATCGATCAGAATAAGAATGATATCGCGAAAGCGCTTCTGCTGAAGAAGAGAGGCCAGTGTCTTCTCCATGGGTTTGAGCTTGCCTTGAGCAAAGTAAACCTTTAGGTTGTTCTGTCTCTGGCAGGCGATAGAGCCTTTCTTCTCCAGGTAATCGAGATGATAGCGAAGAGTGGACAGACGCATATCCAGATCCCTGGCGATCTTTCTCATGTGTGAACCGGGGTTCTTTGATATGTATTCAAGGACCATTCCCCGGTTATCAAAGGACGCTTTCTCTTGCATATCCTCTCGCATATTGCTAGACCTTCTCATACCTGAATTCAAGGAGCATTTTTAGGGGACAGAAATCAAAATGCTGCAATCTGGATTTATCCCAAAGGAAGGATGATAGAAATATCATAAGCCCAGAATGCCGGATCTTCTTCAGGCATGTTGTTCAGAATGACCCTCTCTTATTAATAGTATATGCCTCACTCTAATGCTTCCCTAGATATTCAAAAAGAAATAGTGAAAAAATAACACATCGGCGACACTCATCTATGCTGAAAATTTTGCAGCCCAGGCCAAATGTTCGCGATAGCCTGAAGACAAAGGCCATTCCAGGCGGAAAAAGTAGATATGATACATCCTCCATGCAAATAGACGATGCCTAATTTCAACGTCTTGCTGGAGGGTGCCTGGTTGGTCAGAGATGTCAAGACCGAGGATGATGCCATTGGTGTGGCCATCTCTGAGGCAGGCAAGAGATTGAATCAGAGAAAGATGGACTTCGTGGAGGTGGAGGTGGGCCAGTGGGATTGCCCGGAATGCAAAGAGCCCTTAGAAGGCGTCTTTCTCGTCGCCAGCACGGCACTGGTGGCACTTCTATTCGAGATCAAGATCTTCAATGCAGAGAGCGAGGAGCATGCAGGGAGGATCGCCAAATCCACCGTGGGAAAGGCATTGGGCACCATCCCTCTGCAGGTGATCGAAGCAGAACGGATCGAATGAATCCACGGCATCAGCCGAATCTATCTTCTCGACCGGCCCGGTTTCTCGGGAGCGACATTGTTCTTGGAGCCAAAATCTCCCAGGCCTAATGATCTTGCAAGCTCCCTCAGATCCCTCTTGCTCCCCCTTCGCGCCCCGATCCTCTTCTGAGAAGGGCCATTAAAATCACCTAGGGCGAAGCTTTCCGAATTTTCCAATGGAGTGTCCCCGGCATCTTTCTCCGCCTCCCACCTCGCGATCCTCTCCCGGATCAATTCCCTCCCCTCCCTGGCATCCACCGGGATCAGCTCCTCTCTCACCCAATCGGGAAGGAACCGATTGACCCCCCCAAGATCATCATCCCCAAAGCGACGCTCGCAGAACAACAGGACGCCCCGTTCCGATTCCGCCCTGATGACCCTTCCTGCAGCCTGAAGCCCCCGGTTTATTGCGGGCAGGGTATAGGCGATGAGCATCCCTTTCGTCCTGCCGTATTTCATGGTGTAGTAGCTGTTGATCTCCTTCTGGATCTCATCATATGCTGCCAAAGGGAGGCCTACCACCGCCACTCCCCTCAGGGCTTCACCTTTGTAGTCTATTCCCTCCGCCAGCTTTCCCCCGCACACGCCGGTCAGTACCCCACCGCCCCTGCCTCCTAAAGAGAAGAACCGATCCAGAAGCTCAGGGACATCCTCTGCGCTGCGCGGCTCAATGCAGAGCTTCTTTCCCACCTTCCGGCAGGATGCCGAACAGACATCGCGATAGTTGTTCATCATGGGATAAGAGGTGAAAAATACCGCCACATTCCCAGGGACGCACTCGATCAACGATCTTATATGCCCTGATATCTCCTCCCTGTTATCCATGTCCTCCCTCTGCTCCAGCTGAGTAGTGGCCTTCTTCGCCACCAGAAGGAGGCGGTTTTCCCGAGGAAAGGGATTGGGCAGGCTGAGCTTTTTTGCTCTCCCCTCCTCTCCCAAGCAGTAGAGTTCATATGCCTCCAGTGGGGAGAAAGTTCCCGAGAGCATGATAGTGGCATTGATGTTATCCGTTATCCTCCGGATGTTGGCCGCCGGATCTATATTATTGACCTCCAGCCGGACGATCTTTCTTTTGCCTGAGCCGGTGACCACGATCTTTCTCTGAAGAGCGATATCGGTTTCCGCCTTCTCCATATCCCTGAGAAAGAGCAGCACCAGGGCGAGACTGGGTTGAATATCCCCTTGCAGGTTCTCTCTGTCCCCTTCCGCCAGGTTAAGATCGGCGACCGCTACGGCGACATCTGAGAAATAGGATAGCGCATCATCGATATCATCGATCCCATCATATAGGAAAGCGCGAAACAGATCGGCATCCATCAGGGCCTCGCCCTCCGGCATCCTCTCCAGCCGGCTTGAAAGAAACTTTCGCAGCCTGGGAAGGAGTAGCCGAATGACCCTGATTCCCTCTCTCCTCCAGGAGGCTCTCTCCCGGGTCTCATCCAGCCTCGCCTGACTTAGGGTGCCTTCAAACTTCTCCACCTCCGTCTCGGCCAGATCTACCATTCGCAGGGTGAGATGGCGTGAGTTCATCGACCGGACTGCATCTCCCAGGTTATGGGCCTCATCTATGATCAGGGTGACCTTGTCTGCATCCATCTCCAACCATTGGAAGATGATATCCTGGAAGTCCGGGCTGAAGAGGTGAGAGTAGTTCACGATCACTATATCACTGTTCTTGGCATATAGGCTCATGATCTCATAAGGGCAGATCCCCCGACAGGAGTCCTGCAGTCCGGAGGGAGGAGTTATCCTTCGTTTCAGGCCCTCTACCACCTCTAAAGCCCGGGAGGAGCGACGGAAATGGACGGTTCCATTGATCTCAAAAGCCTCTCTGCTCCGCAGGTAGTATGGACAGAACGTCCTATACCCCGGTTCCTCATCAGGAATGCTATCCGTATAGGGATCGTAAATGCTGGCATTGCCCTTTGCGATCTTTGATGATACATAGTTCTTGGTCCACTCTCGAAGCCTGGAGCAGCCGGCATATACGCTCTCCCCCCGGAACTCACCTTCCAGTGGGCACATCCTCTGCTTTCCCACCATATAGGCGATCTCCGGCTTATGGCGGGTCTTGGACCATATGCGATTAATCTCATCGATATAGATATCGATCTGAGAGACGGTTCTGACCGCCACCATTATCTTTCCTGGTGCGGCGGCCAGAGCGGCGCTGATGCAGCTCGTCTTTCCTGTGCCGGTGGGAGCATCTATCATCAGAATGCCCTGCTTTCCTCTGCTCACCACATCATAGACCGCGTCAAGCATCCTGTCCTGGTGAGGCCGGAGGGACTCGTAGGGGAAATAATCCAGGTACACAGAGGCATGATTCCACTGGGGAGAGATAAATGCTATCCATAGAAAAGTTGAAATTGTATTAATGACATCATTATCCTGTAGCAATGATGGTGGGGATAATGAAAGCGGAGAACGCAGTCTTATTCATGCTAATTATGGCACCTATTTTCCCGGCATTGTCTTCTGTCTGCCAGAATGAAATTGGCCAAAGTGTCCTTCCAGATGACTCCAATTCCAGATTATCGATCATGAGTGTGGACACCAAGAGGCTGGAGGAGAGGATGAATGGTGCCCTGGCCGATATGATATCCCAAAGTGTAGGAAAAACGGGCTATAGCGGTTCAATCGCCTCTAGCCCGAAGAGATCAAACCCTCTTGATGAGGGATTAGTCACCTCTGACTATGCTGACCCCGTCTCATCTGCCATCAACTCCTCTCTCGCAAACAGGTCCACTAACTCGTCATTTGCCAACCTATCTGCCATCAACTCCTCTCTCGCAAACAGGTCCATTAGCCCGCTACCAGTCGCTGTATCTGCCGCAGAAGATCCCGCCAGCAATTCATCTGGACCAAAATCGCCGATCCCGGCCCAGGGTGATTCAGCTGGAGAGCAGGGCTTGGGAGCTGCCACCAACTCGAAATTCAACGGCTACTATGGAATCTCATCCTCCCAGCATCAGATGGGCAAGAACAACATCGACTCCAGCACTCTGCTCAGCGGCAGCTTCTCATTGGAGAAATCTGTGAAATTTCAGGATCGAGGTATCTAAGCCCTGAGGGTAGCATGAAAAGATCAAATAGCTGCAAGAGGACTAAATACCATTCCCTTCATATTAATCTCCCGCTATTTCTCTTTCTAGCATCTACTCTCATCATCCTCATCTCAATCAATTGGATTCATCCAGCCTCGGCCTCCCTTTTTGGAGTGGAACTGGCAGAGGAATGGAACAGGACCTACGGCGGAAAGTATAGCGATGGAGCCTGGTCTCTGCAGGAGACCGATGATGGCGGCTATATCCTGGTGGGCAATACTGCCATCAGAGGGGAGGGTAGCGATCTGTGGCTTATAAGGACCGATCGGGATGGAAACTCTCTATGGAGCAGGATTTTAGGTGGATCGGGGGAGGACGTGGGCTATTTAGTTCGGGAGACTGGGGATGGAGGCTACATCATCGTCGGCAGCACTGCTTCCTTTGGCATGGGCGAGGAAAGGCTTTGGCTTATCAGAATGGACGGGAATGGGAGTCTGATCTGGGATAAGACCTTCGGCGGATTTGTACACTCCTCCGGGGACGGCGGCTGGTCGGTGGATGAGACTGACGATGGCGGATACATTGCCACCGGGTACACTCAATCGAAAGGCAATGGAAGAAAGGACCTCTGGCTCATCCGCACCGACGGTAAAGGGGACTTGCTCTGGGAAAAAAGCTACGGAGGAGCAGATGATGATGTGGGACTGTCTGTCCTGCAAAGCCGGGACGGAGGATTTATTGTCGCCGGCAGAACAGCATCCATGGGCAAGAAGGGTGACGACGTCTGGCTGTTGAAGACCGATGATCAGGGAGTCATGACCTGGAATGCGACCTACGGGGGAGAGAGGGACGACACTGCTTTTCAGGTGGTGGAACTGGCAGATGGCTATGCCCTGGTGGGCAGGTCTGAGTCCGGCCTGGAAAATGAGAGGATAATTCTCATCCGAGTGGATCATCTCGGCCGGAAGATCTGGGAGAGATTGTATCTTGGAAGCTCGGGCACCTCTTTAGAGCAGACGAAGGACGGCGGTTTTGTCATTTGCGGGAGGATCGACAGGGAACATTCAGGTAGGGATGGACTGATAATAAAGACCAACTCAGCCGGAGAGGAACTGTCCAGATTGGTCCTTGGCGGGATGAGAGACGATATCTGTAGCTATGTCATTCAGGACCGGAAGGGCGACTACATCTTGGCGGGAATAACCTATTCATATGGATCAGGAGCAGAAGATGTCTGGCTGGTTAAGGTGCGTTTGGAGTATCACAAAAATCTTTTAAAGATAGAAAGGGTATAGAAGGCATATGCATCCAGCCGTCAGGATCTCAGACATCGGCCTGTATCTCTTCTGCCCCAGGCTCGTCTATTTCGATTCCCTGGGCAAGCTCCCCAGTTACAGCAGCGCGAAGCAGATCCTGGTGCGCAGCCTGGTTCTCTCATTGCTGCAGAAGGACGACCTGGAAGGCCAGCTTAAAGATGCTCTGCAGAGGCTGGAGGTGGAGCTTCCTCTAATATACGAAATGGAGCCAGGTGAGTTCCAGGTCGCCCTGCAGGAGGTGTATGGAGAGATCGGATCGATGGCCAACGGCCTCTGTGGCCAGATGGAGAAGCTCATTCCCTTTGAGGCTGATGTGGATCTTTATTCACAGAGGCTGGGCCTCTCAGGCAGGCTGGACAGGCTGGCTCCAGGAAATACGCCATCTATTATCCGCTCCGGCCGGCCTCCTGAGAACGGAATCTGGAAGAGAGATCGTCTGGTATTGGCCGGCTATTCCCTTCTTTTGGGGGAGAAGGGGAATACAAAGGTGGAATGGGGGCAGGTGGAGTATCCGGGCCTGGGGATGGTGCGAAGGGCGCCGATCCGTAGCACCGATAAAGCCCGGGTGCTGCGTCTTCGCGACAGGATCCGCTTGATCAAAAGTGGTCAGCTTCCCGACCGGCCGGAAGGCTCCCCCTGCCAGTCTTGCCAGGCGCAGCAGTTGTGCGAGATGAGGCACTCATTGGCCTCAAAATTCTTTTGATCGCACCCTCATCCCTCCCATCCCATAGCTTATAAAGGAGAAGCCCTATTTCTCTTGGGAAAGTGGCGCATCACACTTCTATTTGATGGCATGGAAGGCTTTTTTGGCCGTCCTGCCCACCAAGAGGAAACATAAAATGGCAACCATCGAGGAGCAGATCAAAGCGCTGGAAGAGGAGATCTTCAACACTCAGAAGAACAAGGCCACTGAGCATCACCTGGGCAAGATCAAGGCCAAGATAGCGAAGCTGAGGGCCCAGCAGGAGCTTCAGAAGATCAAAGGCGGCGGTGGGGGGAGAAGATACTACATCAAGAAGTCCGGAGATGCTACGGTGGCCCTGGTGGGATTTCCATCCGTGGGCAAATCCAGCCTGCTCAACTATCTCACCGGCTCTAAGTCAGAAGTGGCTGCCTATCAGTTCACCACCCTAGAGGTCATCCCCGGAGTGATGAAGCACAAGGGGGCAGAGATTCAGATCCTGGATATGCCGGGGATCATCAAAGGCGCGGCTCGGGGCAAGGGCAGGGGCAGAGAGGTGATTACTGCCGCCAGAGCAGCGGATATGATCCTCTTATTGGGGGATGTCTTCAACTACAATCTGAAGGTCCTGGAACGAGAGCTCTATGATGCCGGCATTAGGCTGGATAAGCAGCCGCCAAACATCCACATCACCCAGGAGAGAAAGGGAGGCATCATCGTGCGCAGCACCGTTCCCCTGACCCGGATGACGGAGTTCGAGATTGCTGAGATCATCCGCGCATATGGAATAGTGAACGCCAATGTCACCGTCCGAGAGGATATAGACACTGACAGCCTGGTTGACTTCCTGGCCGGAAACAGGGTTTACATCCCCTCTTTGGTGGCCATAAACAAGTTCGATCTGCGCTATGGAGGCATTGAGGACAAGATCAAAGAAGAACTGGGCAGGGACTATCTGCCCATATCCTGTGCCACCACCGAGGGTTTAGAGGAGCTGAAAGATCGCATATATGAGACTTTGGGATTCATTCGCATCTACCTCAAGCCCAAGGGAGGAAAAGCGGACCTGGAGGAGCCGCTGGTGCTCTTGGATGGGAGCACTGTGAAATCGGTATGCGAGCATCTCCATCGGGACTTCGTGAACTTATTTCGATATGCTTTGGTCTGGGGAAAGAGCGCCAAGTTCCCAGGCCAGTCCATAGGGCTGGACCATGAGCTGCAGGACTGCGATGTGCTCTCTATAGTCACCAAGAGGAGATGATCGGACGACGGCGGTCAGTTACTCATTTGTGCGATGATCTACCATTATAATATTTTACAAAACAATTTATATAAAATTTAACAATCTCTTAATTCCCTGTGCAGAAATCTACGGTTCGGGCATTTGGGCGGTTTTGAGGGCTAGGGTCGCAATATTGACTGCTGCAACATTGACTGTCGCAATATCGACCAACAAGTTTATATGGCAAGCGATCATGCTAATCCTGCTGCATTTCGTCAATCAAAGAGATTTGTTGAGATGTTTTAGTAGCAGTTTCGATTCTTTGAATCGATCCAAAGGGTAAGTGAATTAAAATGTTTGAGAGAAAATATGAAAACAGCGGTAGCAGCAGAGGCAGCTACAATCGCGGTCCCAGAGAAATGACAGAAGTTACCTGCTCAGAATGTGGAAAGCAGACCCAGGTTCCATTCAAGCCTGATGGATCCAGACCGGTTTATTGCAGTGAGTGTTATCAAAGGCACAGACCTGCCAGAACCTCCAGAAGATATTGAGCTGATTGATTATCCAATAATAGTCGATCTGTTTTGATTTGAAGGCAAGAGCCTTCAGGATGAATCACTGCGCGGCACGATGACAATCATGCTGCGCATGTGAGGATTAAGGTGCCATATGTCTGCGGTGTTTGAGATAATGTGGAACAAAAGAGTGTTTGAGATACTTTGGAACAAAAAAAGGTATGGGGAGTGATTGAAATCAGACAATCTGGATCAGCAGATCTGGCAAAATTCGAGGACATCGTCTCAGAGCTTAAGAGAAGAGGTGCTGTGGTGCTGATGCACCGCCCGACTCGATGGGGCTATGTGGTGGATGCGGTGATCCCTTCTGCGAAAATAGTAATCCTGAAGATGCCAGATATCACCAAACAGGCTAAAGTGGCCATGAGCCAGTTCAGGGATCTGATAAACCGGCTGGAAGGCGACGGATATCAGGTTGCGGTGATACCAAAGAATAAAATGAGCCAGGATGACATTAAGGCATTCTGTGACCGGATCGCAACAGAGATATCTCTGGCAACAGTCTGACAGAGAGCAATAAGCTTCTAAAGCTGCTCATCTGTCAACTTAATCTCTAAATACTGGGACTCGCTCTCTACTTGATGAACAGAATATGATAGGGATACGCTCTGAGATCGGATCTGGATAGAAGCCATTCGCGAGAATCCGACTTGATTCTGTTTGGAGAGGCAATTGGCAGGCTTATATCTAATGCGCCCTTTATCAATCGGCTATGGATTCGTTGATTTCATAATTTAATTTCCTTGTTACCTGCGGGCAAAAGGATGTAGAGGAAAGTATTCTTTGCAAGAGAAAGAGGAAAAAATATATAGTAATGCCGCCTACTAATTAACGATATTCAAGTATTATCTGCATATCCCCGCTAACATTTTCCAAAAATATAATGCTAAATGTTGTGATAGCTAAAATGAAACACTATCATCAATCGTCAGTGCCTGGACAGAATATTCTTCGCGAGACGCATCTAGAGCGGATCATCTCTCTGATCCCACTCGATTATTATTGGACGTGGACGATTCTAGGCCTTATGTTCTTAGTAGCTTCTATTTTAATCTCTCTATTCTTTGAGCGATCTTTGATTCATCTTCCCGCGTTCCTGATTCTCTCCCTTCTATTTGCCCTTGAGGGGATTGCGATCACCTGGGCGCATAAAAGGATATTTATATTTAGAGATATCATCCTGGAAATTATCGATTCAGACCATTTTATGATTGCCCAAAAATACCAAAGTCAGATAAATATGATATTCAACAACAAAAGGATGTTCTTATTCGGGATGTTTCTGATTGCCATTGCCCATCTTTCCGGTATAGATTATCATGAATTTTCATTTCATTCGGCGATTACAAATTCGTTTATCAGCCTATTCTATTATATCACAGTCTATATATTAGGTGCAGGATTATATGTTATGATTATGACTGCCTGGGGAGTGCACAAAATAGGACATTATCCATTTCATGTAAGCGCCTTGTTCTCTCCTGCCATTCAGTCCCTTGGTATTTTGTACTCCAAATTCACCCTGCTCGCATCCACTGTGTATATAGTGTGGGGATTGTTCCATGCAATAGTACCCCCTCGCTTCTCCTCCCAACAGTTGGCAATCTGGTTTGGATTCTTCGCTGTTATGTTATTGGCATACTTTGTGCTGCCGCAGTATAGCATTCATAAGATAATGGAGAGAACAAAGAATGAAAAGGCTAAGGTCTTCACACCTATGCTTAGAGAAGCCGCTCTGGAGGCGTTCCAAAATCCTGTCGATGAAAATATCTCAAAATTGAAAATTATGCTCGATATTCAGCATCAATTGGATAAGAGAAGCAATTGGCCATTCAGCTTTTATGAGATTCTGCATATCATCCTTCTGATCATAATACCCTTGGTGGTGGTGAGCTTAGAAGTCCTATATGGTGTAGAGAAATGAGATTGAAAAAAACCCATCTAGAGAGAATTGCATCGATAGTGCCCCATCCTTACTACTGGAGCTATCTAGCTGTCGGCACTATTCTCTTTCTCATCTCATTATTCATTATTATAATTTTTGAAAAGAATAATCAACATCTGGAGTCTTTTTTGATTCTATCGATTCTAATTTCTTTCCAGTGCACTGTTATCTATTGGGCTCATTTGAAGTTCATCCAGCTGAGCGATGTTATAGTTGAAATGATCGACCTGCCCAGGGAGATGACTTGGAAGTGGTTTAGCCAGCAAGAAACAGCTATGTTCAATGATAAAATGATGATTTTGACAGGTATTGCCATCACCATAATGGCACATTTTTTTCAACTTGATCATTTCGGCTTCAAATTCAATTTCGATGTCTTAAATTTTATTATTAAATTTTATTACTATATCGCTCATTATATCATGGGTTCAGGCCTATATTTATTGATAGCCACAGCTTTGGTGCTATATAGAATGAGCAGGCTCCCCTTGGACACAAATATTCTGCTCTCTAAGAATATAAGGTTTAAGGGAACAATCTACTCAAAATTCACCATCTGTGCCACAATCATCTATCTTCTATGGGGCTTGTTTCATTTAACCACTCCTGTCAGGCTTTCTGCTTATGTGAGTATGGCGTGGTTTTCCAGCTTTGCCATTATATTGCTGGCATATTTCATAATACCACAATATATAATTTATAGAATTATAATGAAAACGAAAGAAGAAAAGCTAAACTTATTTTTTATTCAAATGAAAAAGAAATCGGCTGAAGCCTTTGAGAATCATTCCTTGGAAAGATTATCTAATCTGAATGATATGCTGAGTGTTAAAGACAGGCTGGATGAATCTTGCGCCTGGCCGTTTGGCCTTTATGAAATTATTCACATATTGCTGATTATAATAATTCCATTAATGGTTGTTCTATTTGAGTTAATATATTAAATTTAGAACTTTCTCAGACAATGTGCATTCCTATTAAGCGGTTCAGCATATCATCTGAAATCCCCGCACCTCACCATGGCAAAGTATAAATCTTGAAAGATGGTAAACTATTATTTATATTTTTTCATGCAGCATCGGCAAATTATGACCATCTCTACGGCGCTGCGTTTTTCGGACCATCAATCAGGAAAGGTGTTGAAATATGGCAAGGAGATTGCATCTAACAATGGCTTTCTGTCTTCTGCTTTTTTTATTTTCGGGCGCCATTGGAGCTGAAAGCATAGATCTGACTGGATCCTGGCAGTCTTTCTATGAATATGGCTCAATAAAGGAATCGATGACAACGACCATCCAGCAGATAGGAGATAGCATCATAGGCTCCTTTACAGCTCAACCGCAAGCAGGATCTGAACGTTCGGGGATCCTATTTGGCACAGTAAAGGGAGATAGTTTCAAGGTAAATCTGCTCTCTGTAAAGGAATCGGAAGAGAACAGCAAGATTATCACAATTACCCTAATAGTGGGCAGAGTTGAAGATGATAATACACTCAAAGGCAAATATTATGTTCATGATAGTGAGGGGGCAGGAGTTTCTGGTGTCTATAAAGCTACAAGAAGATAGATTATGAGTGGATGTCTCATTATCTATCTGATATGGATACAAAAGGAAAAATAAGTTTTATAAATATTTTAGCTGTAGCAGAGAAATATAAAAACCCCGATGAAGCCATACCTCAGCCCATCTTGGCTCTGCTATTCTTTCCTTTTCGATCTCTCCTATTGTGCGAAGAGGAGAATAATCCCAAATCATGTCCCTGGCTTTGTTGAAGGCACAAATGGCATCATTATCTCTCCCCATCTTCAGGAGGGCATTTCCCTTTCCAGTCCAGGCCTTGGCAAAAATTGAGTGGAAAATTTGCCCTATAGCTGATGGATCAAGCCCTTCGACAATAAGGATGGCTTTTTCATAAGCCATAACGGCCTCAAGAATTCGGCCCATCTTCAGCAGGACAAGGGCCTTTCCAGCTTGGGCATCGCCATCTCTGGGAAGACGATCAAGGGCATCGATCGCCCTTCTATAGGACTTGATCGCACGATCACAATCCAGGAGCCTATCGCAGATGTTCTCATGGGATTCTGATATCCTTAGATAGTTATCTCCTTTGCCCATCCAAATATGAGCAGCAAGCTTCAAGATCTCGTCCCCATTTCCCCGCCACTGGCAGGAGTATTGCAGATTCGTCAGCTGTATTTGTCGCTCCAGTGCTTTCTCATAAGCTTTTAGTGCATCTCTGTATCTATTTTGATGCATATAAGCATCCGCTAGGTCGCACCAGATAAATGATGCGCCCTTTGCATCCAATTCAAGTAAAGCTTGATTATAATCATCCAAAATGGACTCATCGTATTTTTTTGCTTTTTCCAAGCATTCCCAATCGGGCTCTTCCAAATATCTTAGCTTGAATCTTGCATAACCTCTGCTCCACCTGGCACTGGCAATCCAGGCTTTATCACTATTGTTTAATTGAGCGATAAGATCAATCGACTTATTAAAACATACAATTGCCTCTTCATAAAAGACCGGATCTATGCTGATATCCGCCCAGTAGATCTCAGCGAGACCCTTTGAAATAAGGAGCTTGGCCTTCATTGATTGTGATTCATCAAAGAAGTCCAAGGCTTTATCATACTCAATCAAGCATTCATTAGACCTTCCCAGCTTCTGCAGCATTATCATTTTATCTAAAAATATATTTAGGAAAATTTCAGGTTCCTGGTGATTTAAATCCATGGACTTCAGGCAAGCGCTCAAGGCTTCATCATAAGATTTTAGGGCTTCTCCTGTTAGCATGCCTTCATTTTTCTTCATCCTCGATGCTTGAGTGGAATAGCTCTTGATCTTTACCTCTCTTGCCTTCATCTTCATCGTTCCAACTATGCCCTGAACTGCCAAATTTTCCTTCGCTGCTGCCTTATGATAGAGTATTTTTGCCAATTGGATCCCGGAATATGGAGGATTGATGCTATTATATTGCTCAATCGCTCTATCATAGGCTAAAACGGAATTAGCGAAGTCGCCTGTGCTAGCGAGTGCGATGCCCTTACCATGCCAAGCCTCTCCCAGAGCCTGTGGATCCTGAACCTCTATAGGGTGAATCTGGGAAATCTCCTGAATACCGCTCGAATCGGACTGGGCATTACTCTTGCAGGTAAGCTGGAAGATAGCGATATCATATTGCTCAATGGCTTTATCATATTCTCCCTCCAGAACCAGAGAGTTGCCCCTGCGCACCATGGCCCGGGGATCGATGCAGTCGAGTGAGTCGTCCCAAACGAAGGCCTTGCCCATTTCCACTCCCAATATCCGAGCCAGTCCACATGCAGCCCAGACATTGAGTGCCCAGGACAGGCTGACAAATGTGGGCATAAAAGCGGGCAAAACATTGCCTGGATATGCCCAGTATCCAGAAAGAGCCCCGAAGAACTCCATCACAAATCCCAATATCACCGCGGTCATAGTCAGAGATATGTTAGCGCTCAGGGCTTGCTTTTCGTTGAAGTACAGGCCAAGAGCTCCCAGGACGCCGTAAATGATGATCATATTCCTGGTGGGATCTTTAAGTGCTTCGTTCTCGGGGGTGAGATAGCCCTCAAGATACAGGAATAGAAAGAGCGCAACCATCACTGTTGCATAGGGCACCAGCCTGAGCCTCTGTCCATTCAGGCTGGAAAGCAGGGGAGCAATTACATGAGCCAATCCGATAATGCAGATCACAAATATAGGAACCACCATGAGCGGATAGTGGGGGGGCAGCGGAAGTCCAAACCATCCGGTGGAGAGGCTGCTCTCTATCCGATAGACCCACCAGCCTGCCCAGGGGGCAAAGCTCTCCACGAGGTATGCCACCACAATCGAGCTGAGGATTATAGTCAGCAGGTGCCTCGTTTTCATAAGTGAGGAGAAGAATGCAGCCAGCGCCAAAGCCAGAACAAATCCAAGAATAAAGCCAAGCGATCGGTTGAGCTCGTAGAGCCAGAGGTCGCCTTTCGGCAGATAACCGGCAAAGAAATAAAGAGATATTATGGCGATCAGAGCAAACAATCCCAGGTTAATCCTCTTTCTTCTTATATTCAGGGAGGTCTCTCTGGTCTTTCTGATCCAGAAGCGGGGCGAGAACAGGATCTGCATGATCGCCCCCTGCAGAATTCTCCAATAGCGGAGCCTGGCAGCATCCAATAGAATAAAATCGGCACCTATGCTGAACAAGATCGGCATTCCAGGAAGGCCCAGGAGATTTTCCATAAAGCACCAGGTCTCCTCCGCCACCTCAGGAATGGGCAGCTGCCACTTGCCGTCTCTTGAGTTAGGAGGGAGGTCCCGCATACTTATGAGCTGCACTGCAGTGTAGTTCATCTCTTTGGGGATGGCGGCTATTAGACTATTGGCGTCTCCTATATGCTCTTTGACGAATCTGAGAAACTTGATGTCCTCGAATGGATGCTCGTATCCCATCAGCTTCGCGGCAATAGAATCTGCCAGGACCACATTGTTGGAGGCTATGATGGTATTGAACTGTACGGGATGTGCTGAAAGCGGCCCTTCGGCCTCTCCACCCTCAGTCCCATCGATTATGGTCAGAGTGGGAGTAAAGGCATAATTCACCCAGTACAAAAGCTCTTCCACTCCCCCTTTTTGATGATAGAAGGCCTTGTCCTCTTCGGGAAGGGTGCCATACATGTTCTTCATGCCCAGGGAGACATCAGAGCCGAAATGGGTCTTCATCTTGGGAATATTGATGATCACATCTGCTTCCAGGATCATAGTGGAGACGATCTCGTGATTTGGCTTTTCATTGTCTGAGAATAATGTCCCTTTGCCGAAGTCGAAATATACGAGTTCCGTTTCCGTCAGATTGACCAGATCTACGTTGTTCTTCCTGGCCCATTTATCCCAGCCCTGAGCTCTTGCCTGGACCCAAAACTTTGCCCAAACCATGTCGGCGTCGCAGACAAAGGGAATGCCTCCTGCTTTTCGAACCATATCCACTACATAACCTATAAGCTCCTGAGAGGTATATGTGGCAGATATATCCGGATTTCCTCCACAAATATTTGCTTTAATCAGTACTCTATCCCCTTTTTGGATAAAATCTTTCATCCCTCCTAGCTCATCCATGGCTGCCTGCAGAGACTCCTTCATGTTGTTAATTCCTTGCTGGCCATCCGGATAGCGAGAGATCGAGAAACGTGGCTCACTAGCTACTCTGCTCCTGCTCTTGACATCGTCGTAAGATCTCGATCCCACAAGAATTCTCCGCCCGCGTCTTTTAGAGATGGAAAGGGCGACTGCATAGCCCAGGAAGATTGCCATTGGATAAAGAAGGAAAATAAAGACTGCAAAAATTAAAGGGAAACTTTCTTTGGTTATGATATGGCTCTCATCAACCAAGGGATATACCGGCCAGTTGATCATAAACTCTGATCCTTTCATGCTCGGGATTATGGGTCTGCCGTAAATCTCAAAAAAATTACAGAAAGGGAAACGGATTATATCGGCATAAAGAAGAACGCTGAATAGGATGAAGCTCAGAGTGATGAGTACCCCTATGGTGATCTTGGTGATCCTCTCCAGCTCATACTTTCTCCCCATGAAATAAAGGGCCATTCCCAGCAGAAATAAAGCGGGCAGATCGAAGATGAAGCTCATAATCCCTACCACTCTTGACAGAAGCTCTAATTTGAATATAATTTTATTATTTATTCAGATATTTCTCTTTATCCGACTGCTTTATGAGCTGCAATATCTCCTCTTTTGAGCTTAATATCAATTCCTTTTGTTTAAGGTAAATTTTCAGATAGGTGATCAGAGATCCAGCCCATAAAAAGCAGAATGCTAAGTAGATGTATTTTGTCTCCGATTTTAGAAGGAGATCGAAGGAAAAAATCAATGTTGACAGCCAAAATCCTAGCAGTCCGCCGATAAGGCCAGGAATGAAGGGGCTATCAGGGCCAAGTCTGTCAATCTTCATTTCCAGCTCTCTCCAGATATATCCCGGTACTTGTTTGAAATTGGTATCGTTCATAGAATGATTAACCTTGAATTCGCCTGAAGATTCCATGAATTATCACCGCTTATAAGGATCAATACTCTTTATTTGCCTAAAATAAATCAAATTAATATAAGTTCATTTTCAATAGATATAAATCTATCTGATCACACAGTCTGCACGCAGTCAATTGCCTCCAATCAAGGAGCTGACATTAAGCAGATTACACCGAAAATTCGGATGAAAGAGATCCTATGGGCTGCGACCGAATATTCAAGGTATCAGAAACCGAGCTTGAGCCTGCAAATCCCGCTCAGACCGCCCGCTAGCAAAGCATCCATCCCAGCCTTCCCTGACGATGGCGCGACGGTCAGTCGAGAATCCTGAAAGAGCATACAGCTATAATCCAAAAGGAAAGAATCAGATCTCAGACCGGAATGAATCCGTTCTCGATTGCAATCTTCTGGCCCTCAGCACTCAACACATAATTTATAAAAGCCTGTGCCCCAGGACTTGGTTTGCCCAGGGTAATGAAGTAAAGCTCGCGGGCGAGGGGATAACTTCCATTCTTTATATTTTCAATTGTCGGTGGGACACCATCCAGAGATACCACCCTGGAGTCTCCTCTCATGATATAGCTGTATCCGACATATCCGATGGCATTATCGCTCCTCTGGATAGCTGTCTTGATCTCGGCGCTCTCAGCAGCTTCATTTCTCACTCCAGGGGTCTCAGACTCTCTGCTTCCCATGATGATCTCATCGAATGTGTCCCTGGTCCCAGAGCCTGGCTTCCTCCCTATGGCGAAGATCTCCTCATCCAGACCGCCCAGCTCTTTCCAGTTGCTGATGCTTCCGGAATATATCCTTCGCACCTCCTCCTTTGTGAGGTCCGTGATCCCAGAATCGTGCACCTCAGGACTCACTATCAGACAAATGGCATCGTAGCCCACTGTAAACACATTAAATTTCTTTGTGGGTGTCTCGTACCTCTGCCTCTCCAACAGATGAAGCTCCCTGGAGGCCATGGCGATATCTGATCTGCCCTCAACCACGTTCACTATTCCCACCCCTGAGCCCCCTGAGGTCACAGTCACATGGTAGTCATCCTGAAGCATATTGAATTCCTCTGCGGAGATCTCCGCCAGAGGCATGACGGTGCTGGATCCTGATACCATCACATTCCGCTCTCTTGCATCGCCTGATGCAATTACCAGGAAAAATGCTAATAATATGACCAGTAGTGTGCTCTCGACCCTTATCATCATCATCATCATACAAAGGTCTGATGGTATGTAAGGTTAATGTTCAGCTGAATACGATGTCAACTCCCGGAGATCGACCTCGTCTGGGAAGGTGGCGATCGCTCAGGAATCCTTAGTTTGGTATGAAGCCCTCCTCTGCCGCGATCTTCTGTCCCCATGGACCCAGGACGAAGTCTATGAAGGCCCTGGCTCCAGGAGTTGGGTCGCCGAATGTATAGAAGTATAGACTTCTCTTCAGCTCGTAGATATCCAGCTTGATGTTCTCATAGCTGGGCACAATACCATTGAAGGCTATGCCCTTGACCTCCCCGCCCAGATAGTTGAATCCCAGGTAGCCTATGGCCCTATCGCTACCTGAAATCGCCGTCTTGACCTCTGCCCCACTGTTAGCGACGGTATCAACCCCATCTGTCTCAGCCTCGATGTCCCCCATCACCTCTTCATTGAAGTCATCTCTGGTGCCGGAGCCGTACTCCCTGGATATGACATAGATGTCCCTGTCTGGGCCGCCCACCTCTTTCCAATTGGTGATCTCACCGGAATAAATCATCTTAACCTGATCCCGGTTCAGGTTTCTGACCCCTTCCTGGTATATCTCATCGCTCACGGCAATGCCGATGCCGTCCATTCCGATCTTGAACTGCTGGAAGTTGTCCCCGAATCTCTCTTTTTCCTCTTCAGTTATAGCGCGTGAGGCCATGGCTATGTCATACTTGCGCTCCACTATACCCAAAATTCCCGCGCCCGTTCCGCCAGCAGTGACGCTGACCAGGTAGTCATTCTGCTCAACATTGAAGACCTCTGCGGCCGCCTCGGCCAGCGGCATCACTGTCGAGGACCCCATGACTGTTACATCATCTGGTATCGCCTCGCTGAACGAGACCGAGGCAAATGAGAGGCAAACCAGCAAGATTATAACTATTTTTGTAATGAACCCCACCTCCATAGAATTATCCAGCCAGATATGTAAGCCTATCGAAGAGTAAGCCTATCGAAGAGCCTGGATATGGGTATTCAGCATCGAGATAGAGAGCAGTGGGGCAGTGCAGGCAATGTTCTTGACCGCTGTTTCCGAGAAAGGAGCAAATGCAGAGGGGATCAAGTTTGAAATGGGAGCCTGATCTGCAATAGAAGTGGACGGAGAGCTGAACTGGCAGAGCAAGAATTAGCCAGTCGATCGTCTTCTAAATCAGCTTTCTAAACTGTTCCTTCAGATTCTCCTGAATCTCTCTTGCAGCCTCTCTTAGAATTTTTTCATTATCATATTCCTGTATCATCCTCTGAAGATCAGAATTAGGCTTCAAGGAAAGCTGCCTGACCTCTTCCGTAAGCTGGGGCACCGCCCGGAGGATGTTGTCCACAATACTCACTGAGGCCTTTCTTGCCGTTCTGGAAAGGGGGTTCAGGTCGATGGCAATTACCTTCTTTCCCATGGCCAGCAGGGCCTCACAGCGGTCGCCGTCCTCCAGGGGGATGAGAACCACATCGGCATCGTATATTCCGCCTCTGGTGGCCAGGGCGCGGGCATGGTCCAGGCCCGGAACAGAGATGTCAGGCCGCTCGCCCAAGACGTCTCCTGCCCCCTTCTCCCGCAGCAGATCGGCGATCTTTTTTACCCTCTCTTCGCTGCGGTGAAAGAGGTTCACCTCCAGGGGTATCTTCAGGGCAGCAGCCAGGGCCACCATCTCCACCGGGACCAGAGCGGCCACATTGCCGTTGACCGAGATCGCTGGCCTTTTGGCCAGGAGCAGAAGCGCTGCTGCTGCCCGGATCGCCGTTGCGGCGGAAGGGGTGGTCCTCTCTCCCAGGAGATAGTCGAAGCATTCTCCTCTGCCCTGAGCGATCAGCCCCTGGGTGCTGGTAATTCCGTTCTTCACACCTTGTGCCACGCGCTCTCGCGCCACCAGGGAAGCATATCTGGGATGGGATTTGGGAATCTCAGTCAAGATTAGCACCTCTCTGAGAGATGAATGTGGTAAATACCGGGCCGAATTCCTGGAGGGCTTCAGCTCCTCCGAAGGAGTAGACCGCGTCTCCGAGCATGATCATGCTTGCCATTCCACCTTCTGCCTCCACCGCTTCGATCGCATTCTGAGCCCAGTTGCTGGCAAGACCGGTCTGGAGGGTGAATCGGCGGGAGAGCCGCATGAACTCTTCCAATGTGGGCCTCTTTAATAGCTCCTTCAGGGCAGCCCGGCCAGCCTCGTTTATGGATGACATGACCCTCTGGTCGGATAGCACCTCTCTGGTGGAGATCGGCCCCCGAACCACGCAGTGGACGGAAAGGGGGGGAACGGGTATGCGATCGATTCTGCCTATGCCCGGCGCTCCCGGCTCCAGGCGGATCACCAGGCCGCCGCTGTTCTGAGCGATGACGTCCCCGAGACCGGTTCGGTTGATCACCTCGGCCATATGGGCTACTGAGGCAGTCTGATCGGCGGTAAGCCCCAGGTCGAAGTGGCTGTTCAGGGCATAAGCACAACCCAAAGCCCCGGCCCCGCTGGCCCCAAATCCGGAGCCAAAGGGCATATTCATATCCGTCCTCACCCGGACTGGGCCTTTGGCCAGCCTTTCGGCGACAAACCTGGATACCGGGGCTTCAGAGACAGAGCCGTTGAGAATGATCTCTGAATCCTCGATATCGAGAAATGATTCTACAATAGTCGTGGCACCGGGGCTAAGGCAGAGGCCGCAGCCGACTGAGCCGGACTGAAGGGGGTCATCATCACGCCGGGCAGCGAAAAAGCCGGTGATATGGGATGGGACCCAGGCTCTGGTCTGTCCTGGATTTGGATCCAATTCCTTCACGGGACTTGTACTCATAGGATCTCCGCTAAAGAGTCGATGATCTTTCTCGCAATCAGGCTCTTTTTTCCCTGGACCTCTCTGAAGCTCCCGGACCGGCTCAATATCAGCACCCGGTTATCATCCGTGCCCATGCCGCCGCGGGAGACGTCGTTGGCCACCACCAGGTCCAGGTCTGCGCCTTTCAGGGATGCCTGTGCTCTGGCCAGTAGCTCCTCGTCAATGGTGTCGGTCTCGGCCTTGAAGCCCACGATCTTCAGATCGGGATAGGCCTCTCGTACCGTCTTGATGATCTTCCTCGTGGGCTTGAAGGAAAGCCTCAATTCCTGGCCGGACCTGATCTTATCCTCGCTGGGATCGATGGTGTAATCGGCCACAGCTGCAGCGCTGATCAGGGCGTCGCAGCCCTTCTTGAGCTCTGCCATGACCGCATCCAGCATCTGGGCGGCGCTCTCGGCATAGACCTGGTGCACGGGCAGGTCCTGGATGAAGCGGTGGACCAGGATTACCTCTGCTCCCCGCCTTCTGGCCTCCAGGGCCAGGGCGACGCCCGTCTTTCCCGAGGCCCGGTTGGTGAGGATTCTGATGGGATCGATAGCCTCGGCATTCGAGCCGCTGGTGATCAGGATCCTCTTCCCTTCGAGGTCGCCAGGGCCCAGCAGCCTCTCCACCTCCTGCACCACCCGCAAGTTGTCGGCGATCTTGGCCTTGCCCTCCTCGATGCGCGGGTCGATGAGAATCACGCCCATCTCCCGCAGCGTTTCCAGATTGCGGATGACTGCGGGGTGGCGGTACATGGCCTCGTGCATTGCCGGAACGACGGCCACCGGCTTTCCACTTCCAAGAGCAGTGGTGGCAAAGGTGGTCACTGGGGTGTCATCGATGCCATTGGCGATTTTTCCAATGGTGTTGGCGGTGGCCGGCGCCACTAAGAAGAGGTCTGCCTTTCCCCCCACACCGCAGAACTGGACGTGCTCCACCCGGCCGGTGATCTCGGATATCACCGGATGAGTTGAAGCGTACTCCAGGGCATAAGGATGCAATATCTGTCCCGCGGCATGGCTCATGGTGCAATGAACCTCTGCCCCGCGGCGGATGAGGTCGCGAATGAGGTCTATCACCCGGACGGCGGCAATGCTGCCTGTTACTCCCACCACTATCGTCTTTCCGGATAGGGTTTCGCTTACCGAGGCTGAGATGTCAGAGGGCATGACTGCCCCTTTGTCCGGCCAGCTTTTAAAGGCTCTTCGCCGTTTCTTTGGGTAAATCTGGGGATACTGTTTCTCTCGTCTTTGTGACTTTGTGCCTCTGTGGTGAAATCGGGATGCATGGGCCTCACCACAAAGACACCAAGGCACAAAGAAAACTCTCTGCAGTACAATACCCTGCAATTTAGCGAAGAGCCTTTTTAAAGGATGCCTCCTCCGCCGCAGGGGGTTAAGCACAAACCTTAATTAGCTATTCACCCGAGGGACTATGCCGTGCCGGGGTGGCCTAGCTGGTTAGGGCGCGAGACTCATAGGGTAATTGCGAAAACGCGCCTGAGGCATCTCGAAGTCGCGGGCTCGAATCCCGCCCCCGGCATCCTTTTATTGGTAAGTCTTAAATAGCATAGAGGGAGCTGCCCGGCTGGAAGATCTGCATCTCTGGCAAATGAATAAGGTAAAGACCACCAAGAAGGGCATGACGGCATACGGCTATTGGATGGCCTCATGGAGAGAGGATGATAGGGTGCGCAATGTCCATCTGGGAAGCTGCGCGAAGGTGGATCGAGAGACGGCCATGCAGAAGGCTAGGAAGATGAAAGCCGAGGCCCTGGGACTCTCGGCTTAACGCTAATGGAGAATGCTGGCCTGACCCTTCCACCCGTCTCACAGGATTAAATGACTACCTTCCCTTCATCTCGGCCAATGCTTTTGTTGATCTTATAACCTGATCGATGGTCAGAACTGGCTTCGCATCGAATTCGACATACGGCCACCATTGCATCAGAGAAACATAGAGATCTGTTATATCATCTCCCTGGCCGACCGCATATCCGCCTGATCCGTCGCAATATTCACCGAAATCTAAGATGTCACCAGAATCCATCATAGCCTTTATCGATTCATTCATCGATTGCAAGAGTTTCATACATTCGTTCGGGTCAGATGGCATCATTTGAGGATTGACCTTATACTTTATTAGATTCCTTTGCATATTCTTCACCACAACCTGCCTTAGAATGAATTGGGATAGAAATATTGCCTCTAAACGATTAAAACTTTTCGATATATTCTAAAAAATACGTTTGGTCAGGCCGTACCGGAACTTCGAGCGCCAAATTGGATGAAGAGACGGCCATGCAGAGAGCCAGGATGATGAAGGCAGATGCATTGGGGATGTCAAGGGGCTAGTTTTATTACATTTTATCTGATGAGTCGAAAAATGTCATAGAACCTAATTGGTGATCTCTCGCGACATTAGCAAAGGATAGACATCGCATTTTCCTTCTCTCGCATACTCGCGATTATAGGATAGATAAAGCTTATAACTCAGCACGCGGCTTTATTAGTTCTAAATATTTAATCTATCAAAGCCGTATTACTAGTAAAAAGGCGCTTAG